>ERZ724505.176-NODE-176-length-42077-cov-33.733402_pt1 | contig 42077 bp, 38 predicted proteins | sample MGYA00376038_ERZ724505 | MGnify/ENA primary metagenome ERZ724505 (study PRJEB28724, sample SAMN07190884) | wastewater metagenome | isolation source: effluent of sewage treatment plant in Hong Hong | place: Hong Kong | collected 2016-03-17 ... | reverse complement strand
CGGGTCGTCCGTCGGCGTCGGGTCGTCCGTCGGCGTCGGGTCGTCCGTCGGCGTCACGTTCGTCTGGGGAGTCGACGGCTTGGAGGTGATCTGGGGGCGAACCCACCAGGTCTTGCTCTCCGCGTCGAGTCCTCCAGAGACGTACTCGATGCCCCACTTCTCACACAGCGCCTTGAAATCTTCCACGAGTTGGCTCAGCACGGCACTATCCTCCATGCACCTAACTACACTTGACGGAACACCCGCCAATCCTTCCCCCCGAGGTGTGTAGGTTTGCACATTTTGCATTTCTGCGGGTTTAGGGGAGAGAGGCGACGTACTGCTTGTTACATCACTTTTCTTCCCCAAACCGCTAGGTATTTGGTATCACAATTCCTTCCCTAAAATCCTCCTTTTGTAACGAACTGTGCTCAGCCTAGCACGAAAGAGAGAGAGACGTCAAGGGTAGACTGTGGATACACAGTTTATTCACAGAGTGCATTTTTTGGCTCAGTTGAGAGACTTGACAGGCTGTGTGGATGAGGTAGAATATGAGTGTTATCACTCGAATGTGAGGAGTGATAACATATATCTTTGTTTATTCTTTTTTATATATCTGTATGAAAGTCATACCAATGGGTGACCACGTGCTGGTCAAACCACTCAAGGAGGAAGAGGTTACTAAGTCAGGTATTTTTTTACCTGAAACTGCGGACAAGGAAAAAAAGATGGAGGGCGAAGTGATCGCTGTCGGTCCAGGCAAGACACTGGATAATGGCACACTCAGTGTAATCTTAGTCAAAGTCGGACAAAACGTATTGTTCAAAAAATGGGGCGGAGATGAAGTGGAGATCGACGGAGAGGAATACAAGATTATTTCTGCTGATGATATTCTCGCTGTTGTGGAGCGGTAGTATTATCGTAATATTGACCACAGATTTTTTATCGCAGATTGACACAGATTTGCGTTTCTCGTCTCTGTGAAATCTGTGCAATGGTATCTGTGCTTACCAATCTTTAATCTAAATATTCTTTAACGAAATTGTATATTGTATGCCTAAACAAATTTTATTTGGAGATGATGCGCGACAGTCACTCGTCGCAGGTGTGGACAAACTTGCTAATGCAGTCAAAGTGACACTTGGACCAAAGGGTCGCAATGTGGTACTCGACAAAGGCTATGGCAGTCCAACGATTACCAAAGATGGTGTCTCTGTGGCCAAAGAAATTGAACTCGAAGATAAAAACGAAGAGATCGGTGCATCACTGGTCAAAGAAGTAGCAAGTAAAACTAATGATGATGTGGGAGATGGAACTACCACCGCAACCGTGCTCGCACAAGCAATCGTTCGCGCTGGTATGCGCTTTGTGGCCAACGGTGTGAACCCTGTGGCACTCAATCGTGGACTTCACAAGGGTGCAGAAGCGATTGTTGAATATATCAAAACAAACGTAGCAAAGCCGGTGAAAGATGATGAGATTGCCAATGTGGCTGCAATTTCTGCCAATGATCGTGAGATTGGAGAGAAGATTGCTGCTGCGATGCGTGAGGTGGGTAAAGATGGTGTAATTACCGTTGAGGAGTCACAGTCATTTGGCATGGAGATTGAGACAGTCAAAGGAATGCGTTTTGACAAAGGGTATATCTCACCATACATGGTGACCAATGCCGAGGGAATGGAAGCGTCACTCAACGATCCCTATATCCTCATTACTGATCGCAAGATCTCAAGTGTCGAGGATATTCTCCCGATTCTCGAAGCAGTCGCGCAGACTGGTCGCAAAGAGCTTGCAGTAATTGCTGAAGAGGTGGACGGTCAGGCACTTGCTACACTTGTAGTCAACAAACTTCGTGGTGCCTTTACTGTTGTAGCTGTCAAAGCACCTGGATTTGGTGATCGTCGCAAAGAGATGCTGCAAGATATTGCAGTGCTTACTGGCGGACGTGTGATTACTGAGGATGTCGGTCTCAAACTCGCAAACACAAAACTTGAAGATCTCGGTCGTGCACGTAAATTTGTCGCGACAAAAGAAAACACTACCATCGTCGAGGGTGCGGGAGAGGAAAGTGCGGTCAAAGATCGTGTCTCTCAGATTAAGAAATTGATTAATATGACTGATTCTGATTTTGATCGCGAGAAACTTCAGGAACGCCTTGCTAAACTTGCTGGTGGTGTTGCAGTTATCCGCGTGGGTGCAGCGACTGAGACAGAGATGAAAGAAGTCAAACATCGTATTGAAGATGCAGTCGGTGCAACCAAGGCCGCAGTCGAAGAGGGTGTTGTCCCTGGTGGTGGAGTAGCACTGATTCGTGCGATGAAAGCACTCGATGGTCTAACTCTCAATACTGAGGAATCAGTTGCGATTGATATTCTGCGTGCAGCACTCGAGGAGCCAGTTCGTCAGATTGCCAAAAATGCTGGATTTGAAGGTGCAGTGGTCGTCGACACAATTCGCAAGAGTAGTGGAAACGAAGGCTTTAACGCAGCGACTGGTGAATACGAGGATATGGTCAAAGCAGGTATTATCGACCCTGCCAAAGTCACTCGCAGTGCACTCGAAAATGCTGTCTCTATCGCTGGTATGATTCTCACTACCGAAGCGGTCGTCTCGGAGATCCCAAAGAAAGATGAACCAGCCGGAAACCAAGGCATGGGTGGTATGGGTGGGGGAATGGGGATGATGTAAACATTGATTGAAACAGATTTAGATTAAGATTTAGATAGATTGTATTAAAAACCTCGCTTTTTTAGGGCGAGGTTTTTGGTTGCAGAAGATGTGGTTTTGTGGCATAGTGTCTATACTTGTATATGTCAGAAGCAAGATTTTCTCCACAAGAAGTGATATCACGAGATACTGAACAGCGCACTGTTCTACCTGATTTAGCGTCTTTGCGGCCGGGAGAAGGGCGTGAGTTTGTGTATCGTGGTGTGCCGTTACATCTTTTCGTATCTCAGGAGTCGGTCTGTTTTGAAGATATAATGGATCAGAGTATATCCGATCGAGTGTATTGTATTTCTCTTCGTGAGCAGGTTATTTTAGAAATGTCTTTTCATTTTTATCGTTCCTTGGGTGAATTACCTGGTTTTGGAGCAATTGATTTTGATCGACCATTTGTGCAAACGGTTATTGAAAAAAGAACTCAAAAAGATGTGGATGAAGAAACACAAACAGCATTGCGTGGGTTGGGGAAGCAGATGTATGTACAGCTATTACAGGAATTACAATCTCTGGCCAATACTATTGGTCAATCGTTTGAGCATGAGGTGCGCTATATTGCATCATATGGCATGACTGCGCAGCAGTGGAATAGTGTGTTTGAGCCTATATTACATCAAGCTGCATATACACAAAAGCGTGCTGGTTTGTGGTATAAAACATATTCTCCACAGTAATGTATGTCCACCCTTATTTTCGACATTGAAACCGTCGGCGAAGACTTTGATTCGATGGACGAGACCACTCAACACGTCCTGACCAAGTGGATCAAAGAAACCTCGCAGAATGACGCCGAATACACACACGATCTCAATGTGATCAAAAGTCGTCTTGGATTTTCACCGTTTACTGGGTCTATTGTGTCTATCGGTATGTACGACCTAGAGAAACAAAAGGGTGCGGTCTATTATCAGCATCCAGGTAGGGAGAGTGCAGAAGCAGTGATTGATGATGTGAAATATAAAGTGCTTTCAGAAAAAGAGATGGTGCAGTTGTTTTGGCAAAAGGTAAAAAATTACGATACATTTGTGACGTTTAGTGGGTACCAGTTTGATGTGCCATTTCTTCTCATTCGTTCTGCGGTGCATCGTATTCGTCCGACAAGAAATTTGATGACCAATCGTTATCTTAGTTCACAAAAACAGGTCAAACATATTGATCTGGCAGATCAGCTGTCGTACTATGGTGCGATGAGAAAAAAACCAAGTCTTCATCTCGTGTGTCGTGCGTTTGGGATTGAGAGTCCAAAAGCAGAGGGGGTGTCGGGTGACGATGTGGGGAGATTGTTTGTAAATCAGGACTATACAACTATTGCATCGTATAATATGCGAGATGTGATTGCAACCAAGGATGTGTATTTGCGATGGCAAGAGTATTTGAAATAATATATGGCACGAATTGGTATTGATGCTCGCATGCTCGGTAAGGGGTATGGGCTTGGGAGGTATGTAGAACAATTGTTGAGAGGGATTAATCAGTACGGTGGAGAGCATCAGTATGTGGTGTTTGTGTTGGGCGCAGCCCTGTCGCGAGACAGGATAATGCCTGACGGCAAAAAATGTAGAATGCAAAATGCAGAATTACTCACAACATGTGAAGTCGTGGAGACAAATATACCTTGGTATTCAGTAGAAGAGCAGATGAAGTTTTCTTCCATCATTAAACAACAAAAGGTTGACTTGATGCATTTCCCACATTGGAATATTCCACTGTTGTATAATGATCCCTACATTGTCACGATTCATGATTTGACGATGTATCACTATCTACGGCTCGAGGCGACGACGCATGGACCAGTGGTGTACTGGGTCAAGGATATGGCGCATCGACTCGTAGTGAAACATTCGGTAGAAAAAGCACGGCATATTATTACGACGTCGGAGTTTACAAAGCAAGATATTCATCAGACACTGGGAGTGCCACTGGAGAAGATGACGACAGTGTACCAGGGGGTAGGAATCAATGACCAGAAATCAGGAAATAATGAGGTTGATATCAAATCTCGTTTTGGAATAACAAAATCGTACGTACTCTATGTAGGGGCAGCATACCCACACAAAAATATTGATGGGCTACTCAACGCATGGGAGTTGTTTTGTGAAAAATATGGAGATGAGTATCAGCTAGTATTAGCGGGTAAGGATTCCGTGTTTTATCAGAAGTTGCTTGAACAGTTTGATCATTTGATCATCCGCTCATCTGTTGTGTTTACCAACTTTGTCACCGATGAAGAACTTGCTGTGTTGTACAAAAGTGCTCGAACATTTGTCTTTCCGTCCCTCTACGAAGGTTTTGGGATTCCACCACTTGAGGCGATACAGTGCGGCGTTCCAGTTGTCGCGTCCAACACATCATGTCTGCCAGAAGTGCTTGGTGAAGGTGCCTATTATGTCGATCCCAAAAGCCCACAGGCGATAGCGGATGGATTATATTTGGTATGCACCGATGAGGAGATGCGATATGCGCTCAAACAGCAGGGGAGAGAGGAGTTGAAACGATATTCTTTTGAGACATTTGCTCGACAAACGATCTCATTGTACACAAAAGAGAGTCAGATATAAACCGCGTGTTATCCACTCGGTTTTTTGTCTGTAGTGTGGTATACTATAGACTGTATTTTGATGTACATGAAGACAAAAAAAGTACGACGATGCTCGCTGTGCAAAAGCACACGACATACCAAATCACAGTGTAGTATGCACAAAGTCCGACGCGGAAGCGCGCCGGTAGTTGTACGTACACAGCAGACTCGTAGTGTCACCTCTCCACACGTGTTGGCTTTGACCAAAAAAGGTGATATGAAGCATAGTATGCCTTCATTTACTGAAGCGGCAGTACCTACAAAAGAGCGACGTGTGGTGGATTTTGCAGGGTTGGTCGCGGCACATTTTGAAAAAGAATATATTCGTGAGCAGGAAATGGAAAAGGAAAAAAGAAACAATGTTGCACACTACATTGTGCCACCTTTGTTTGAGAAAGAAAGTGTACGTCAGCCTGAGCGTAACGTAGCGAAGTCGAAGGATCCCGGCCTAAAGAGAGGTGTCTTTCGTATTACATCGGGATCTTTCGACTTCGTTCGTTGTTTTACTCCTCACTTCGCTCAAGATGACGTGATAGAAAATATAAAGAAAAAGGTATTGCAAACACCTCACGCTGTCCGAGCGTCAGTGTCATATGTTGCTACACCGATGCGTCTTCGGGGTGCACTGATTGCATTGATTATGTGTGCTATTTTGCCATTTCCTGCTGTTGGGTATTATCGACAAGTACGACAAGATGGTGCGGAGATTGTCTCACAAAGTACTGATGCATTTCTCTCACTCCAATCATCAACTGTGGCTGCGCTCCATACAAATGTGGCACAAGCGAGTACGGATTTGATGTCTGCGCTTGAGTCATTTGCGAGCGCGCGTCAATTGGTAGAAGAAAAACATGGTGCACTTGTTTCGTTGATAAAATTGCTTCCAGGTATTGGGAGTGAAGTACAAACTCGTGAATCTATTCTTGTGGCTGGTCATAATATTGCGATGGGGAACACCTATCTTATCAAGGGTATCTCTGAAGCGCAGCAAGAGGGTGATTTGCCACTGACAGATCGTATCACTACATTTGTGCATCATCTGCGTAGTGCCCTGCCATCATATGATGCAGCGCTCACAGAATTGGCCAAAGTAGATGTAAGCACTCTCCCCCTCGAAGCACAGGATACGTTTGTTGAGTTGCGCGTTCTCTTTGGTGCGTTTATCAATGATATGCACGATACTGTGTCTTTAGTAGAGAGTCTCAGTGAGGTGTTGGGCGCTCAAGGGCTTCGTTCTTACTTGATCGTAGGTCAAAATTCTGATGAACTTCGCCCAACAGGTGGGTTTATGGGAAGTATGGCGTTGGTTTCGGTACAGGGAGGCAAGATTGTTCGATTTGAGGTACCAAAAGGTGGAACGTATGACCTTCAGGGGCAAATACAAACTTCAGTCAAGCCACCATTGCCGCTGCAAATGATCAATACACGATGGGAGCTACAGGACGCAAATTGGTATCCTGATTTTCCTGCATCAGCACAAAAAATTATTTCAGTGTATGAGGAGGCTCGTCGTGAGACAGTAGATGGAGTTATTGCTGTCAATGCTCGTGTACTTGAACGACTACTTGGTGTATTGGGCCCTGTCTCATTAGAGGGGGTGTCTGTTGGGAGCGAGACGGTGATTGATACATTGTCAGATTCTATTAGAGAAAAAAGAGATGCACAGAGTTTAGAACCAAAAGCAGTGCTTGGCGATCTCGTAGCGGAGCTTCAGACTGCCCTGACTCATACTGATGCAACAGATGTGGTGCAATTACTTCTTACACTCTCTAGATCATTGTCTGAAAAAGATATTCAGATATATGCAAAAGATACTGCGATTCAAACACAAATTCTTTCGTTTGGGTGGGGTGGTGTACTAGAGCAGGTATCACCAGCGCAAGATTATCTTTCTGTGAATATTAGTAATATTGGCGGTGGCAAAAGTGATGCGTTTATTGACCAGCATGTCTCCTACGATGTGGCGGTGACAGATGAAGGAAAAGTTTTTGGTATGGTGAACATCACTCGCTCGTACATGACAGACGAGACGTCTGGCGATGAGTATGTGCCAAACATTGCTTATGTTCGTACCTATGTTCCAAACGGTGCGACACTTGTTTCTGCACATGGATTTGATTTTCCTTCTGAAGAGATGTTTGTGGCTCCCGAGAGCTGGTATCAGACAGACGCTGCACTTGATGCTACTGAAGTAGAGGTTGGATTTGATGATGAGAGTGGTACGCGTATTACCAACGAATTTGGAAAAACTGTGTTTGGTAATTGGATGTTTGTCAGTCCTGGCGAACAAAAACAAATAACACTGGTATATGAATTACCATTCACTGTATTTGAAAATAGTGCAGATCTAAAAGCGTTTTCTGTCTCGGCGTTGTTTGGGGGTAATCAAAAACAAAGTGCTGGATATAGTCTGGTTGTGCAAAAACAGTCTGGCATTGATAGTCCGATTGATATTTCAATCGTATATCCAAATGGGTGGACACCGCTATGGCGCTCAGATGATACTATTGATCTCGCACGAAATGGGGCATTATTTTCTACCGCACTCAATACTGACCAGACAATTGGAGTTGTATTTGAAAAGAAATAAAACAACATAATTTGTGGTATACTATAGTTCTATGACAGAAGAATCTAAGCCATCATTTCGTAAGAAGCGCGTACCATCTCTTCGTGGTGCAAAAAAAGGCATGTCTGAAAACACACAAAAAATTCAGACTGAGTTGACGTCAATTTATGAAAATACTGATGGAAGTTTGCCAGATATGACCACATTTGAAAAAAGAAAACGTGGGAGTTTTGTTCGTTCGTTGATCACATTGGTATTTTCTTTGGCTTTCTTGGGTGGTGCATTGTATGCGGGGCTTTTTTATTTCGACGGCGGAGATCAATTTTCCAAACAAGATGTTTTTTTGTCAATCAAAAGTGAAGAGACAGTGACCAATGGTGAACGTATTACGTATCGAGTGAGTTACCGCAATGCACAAAAATTACCGATTGCTCAGGCGAGACTACAGGTGAGATACCCAGAAGGGTTTGTGTTTGAGAGTGCAAGTGTAGAACCACAAAATGATGCAAAAAATGAGTGGTCTTTGGGGACGCTAGAGCGTAATGCCAATGGATATATCGATATCAATGGAAAACTCTATGGAAATTCTGGTGAAAATCAATCTGTCCGTGTTTTCTTTACCTACCTTCCCGCCAACTTTAGTTCTGAGTTCCAATCAGTCGAGACATTTGTAACCAAAATTGATGATGGTGTGCTCGCTCTTTCTATTGAGGGGGGTGATGAGATTGTCTCGGGTGTTGAGTCTCCTATGATACTGCGGATCAAACCAAAGGATATGGAGCAAACGTTTACGGGGGTAATACTTGATGTGACTGGGACGGATATGATGATTGTGTCGAGTACACCTGCAGTAGAGCAAAACAATACTACTCGTATTATGTTGCCAGAATTTCGAGGTGAGATCACAGTACCAGTCTCTGTGCGATTTGCTGGTAGTGAGTCTGCAATGATACAGGTGGCACTCTCTCAGGGAGGAAAGACAAACCAAGAAGAGGTGGTACTTTCACAGGCGCAAAAAGAAATTGCGCTCACAAATACCGATATTAGTTTGGTGTTTGCGGTAAATGGTGCGACAGGAAATATGAATGTCCGACCAGGCGAAACACTCAATAATACTATCCGTGTCAAAAATACCAGTGCACAAAAAGTGGACAATGTCGAAGTGAAATTATCATTTGATACACCATCATATCAAAACACCAGTTTGCTTAAGTGGAGTGCAATTAACGATCCAAAAGATGGTACGATTACTGGTGAGCAGCGTAGTGTGGATGTGCGTCGCGGTAATATCGTCTGGACCAAGGCGCAGATTCCTGTACTTGCGAGTCTCGATCCAGGTGAAGAGGTAAGTATTGATGTCTCTCTTCCTCTAAAAACAAATACTGACACTGATCTTTCTGCATTTCCAAATGGGGTTGTGGTAGTGATGCCGTCGGTTACCTTTGCACAGGGTGGAAATAGCAAAACTATTGCTACTGAACCACTAAATCTTACAGTACTCTCTGATACCTCACTTCGGGTTCGTCATGTGGTAGAGGGGAATGCACATACAGTGACATGGATTTTGGAAAATTCATTACATGAGCTTAATACGATTGTACTTGAAGCGGATGTGTTTGGTGATGTTGCGTGGGTAGCAGAAAATGTAGAGAAAAGTGCTGGCACTGTCAGTTATGATGAGAAAAACAAAAAAGTTCGATGGGAGATTCCAACTATGCCATCAAGTGTAGATGTTAATTCGCTTTCATTTACGCTACGACTCAATAGTACCAATCCAACACAGACCAATTTGACATCAAAGATAAAGCTCTCTGCAAGAGATACTGTCGTAAATCAGGATGTGTTGTTGTCAGGAGATGAGGTAAAATTAAAATAGCTCGTTTACAAAAACAAAAAACACCATATAGAGGTGTTTTTTGTTTTTGTGCCCCCAGAGAGAATCGAACTCCCACTTGCGGTTCCGAAGACCGCCGTCCTATCCATTAAACGATAAGGGCTGTAATAAAACACCAAATACCAAACACCAATACACAAAATTCAGATACACAGGTGTTGATTTTTGGAGCTTGGTATTTGGTGTTTTCCCGCAAAGCGGGATTGTGGACCGGCCGGGGATCGAACCCGGGACCTTGGGCTTAAGAGGCCCCTGCTCTACCAGCTGAGCTACCGATCCATGATGTTGAAATACGAATATTAAATATCGAAATCCTAAATGTGTCCAGTGTATTGAAATATAAATAGTGAATATCGAAATTCTAATTGTCTTTTTCTATATTATTTGTGTTACGGAAAATTGCACCAAATATATTCATCAATTCACCTGCTTCCTGTAGTAAGTATTGCTGTTCTGCTTCTTGGTTATTTTGTGGGATTGCTAGTTTTAACCATAATATTGTTTCTTTTGTTTCTTTTTTGCAAATTTTTATTCTATATATAAAATCTTTTGTACTTTGCGCTTCGTTTGCTTCGATGTAGTTTGCTGCCTGGGATCCGGATGAACGCGCCAACTGTTTTCCATATTCTATGTTCGTTATCGTCCGTGGTAGTGTCTTTATATAATCTCGACATCGTCTTGCAAATTTAAATGTTCTTTCTTCTAAATCATATGGTTTTGTTGGGTTGTTGACCATATGGTATATTCGAATTTCGTTAATTCGTTTTTAGAATTTCAATTTTTGGTCCTTTCCATTTTTTTACTTTCAAGGCGTTCTCTGCCGCATCTACCTGTGCCTCTTGTTTACTCGTGCCAGTTCCTTCTGCCACCTTTTCTTTGTCGAGGTATACTGCTACAGTAAACACTTTGTTATGGTCAGGTCCTTCCTCGTTGAGCACTTTGTAGGTTGGGGTGATACCGAGGAGTTCCTGAGATGATTCTTGGAATCGAGATTTTGGATCCATCCAGAGTCCTTCGTCGAGCACTTGTGGAAGTTTGGTTGCGATAAAGCGCATGATAAACTGGCTTGCGATCGTATATCCATGATCAAGATAGATGGCACCAATGAGCGCCTCAATTGCATTGGCCAAAATATATTCTCGTGCCTTGGTACCAGCGTCTTTACTCTCACCATTACTCAAAAAGAGATATGGGTCGAGGTTGATTTCATTGGCGACAAACGCACACATTTTTGCGTTGACCAGTGCTGCGCGCCAGTTGGTGAGCTCACCCTCTGGGTTGAGATAGTTTTCAAAGAGGAATTCTGTGATGACGAGTTCAAGTACCGCATCACCGAGAAATTCAAGACGTTCATTGTGAGGGAGAGGGAAGGTACGGTTTTCATTGAGATATGAACGGTGAACAAATGCTTGTACTAAAAGAGATTTGTCACGAAACACTACTCCTGTCGTGGCTTCGAGGGCAGAGAACTTTTTTTCGCTGTAGAGTGTTTCGACGATGTCTTTTGACATATTATGCAGATACTTCTTTTGTTTTTTCTTCTTTGGTAAACATAGCACCTAGAATGCCGTTGACAAATTTGCCAGATGTTGGGCCACCAAAGGTTTTGGCGATCTCAATGGCTTCATTAATGGCTACTTTGCCTGGTGTCTCTGCTGTGAAAAACATCTCGTATGTTGCAATCCGAAGGATGTTTCTCTCTACAATCGCCATACTTTCGAGTGGCCATTTTGGAGCAAAGACGCGAATTTTCTCATCAATTGCCTCGAGATTATCCACGACGCCGTTGACGAGAGAGGTGATAAAGAGTTTGTTTTCGTCTGTGCCTTCGCCACATTCTGCAATTGTCTGGTCAACAATAATAGGAAGAATCGCTGAGGGTCTTCCTTTGAAATCCCACTGGTAGAGTGCCTGCATGGCGACTGATCGAGCCAGATGGCGATTCGACATAGACTATTTAGCAGCTTTTTTGGCTAAACGACGGGTATTTCGAGCAGCTTTTTTGGCCACTGATTTGACGATGCGACCACGATATTCACCAGTTGTAGTGTTTACTGTGTGAGGTAAACGAGGTGCTGTTTTGCCTGTTTGTACCACTGTCGTCTGTTTGACTGCGTGGTGAGAGCGGCGCTGGCCGGTCTTGCGAGGGGTATGACGTTTGACAACGGTTCCCATAGTTTTTGTATAAAGTAAATAAGATGTGCGTAGTATAGCATCTTTGAGAGAAAAAATCAAGCGTTCTTGGTTTCGTCAATGTCCGTTTATTATTTTTGTACATATACACAAATATATGTTCGTGTACGCGCAGATTAACATATGTTTTCGTAGGTATTGTCTATTTGCCTAATAAAGCACATACATGCTATTGTTATATACAAATAAACAGTATTGTTAGGTAGCATGTTTTATTATACATATGTTCGGTGAAAAACGACGTCCAGCGACAGACACAAATCTGACCACAGAAGACACTGTGGGCAATACAGCAGGATCACCAGATGAAGGTGGTGTCTATAAGTTGGGCGATACTCATTTTACGAGTAGAGTAGAACCACAAATGGATATTACACCCGACTCTAGCGATACCGAAGATGGTATGTATAGAATTGGTGATACTCCAAGTGCAATACCTTCTACTCGAATAGAACCTACTTTTGATACAGGCACAGAAACAGCCAATACGCCAAACAGGATACCTGATTTCGTAGGGTTACACAGGAGAAGAGATAAAAAATCCATTATTAGCGGAATAGGCGGTGCTTTATTACACGGGGTACTTGGTATTGGTTCACTGTTTGCAGACAAGCCAGATTCTGCCCCGCAAGAAAGTGCAGTGCTTAGTTCCGTAGAAGACATTCACGAAAAGAGTCTGAGTGAGTATGATAAAAAACAGAAACAGGTTAATACATACATGGGAAGACTTTTTTTTGATGGCCAAGAATCTCGCATGTTTGATATGGCCGAAAATCAAAAGATTGATGCTGAGTACATGCTATCTATACTCAGAAACGAGTATGCCACCAACCCAGACACATTTTTGTCTCAAATACAGCATGGAGAACTATACCTTTTGTTATCGCATTTAAAAGGTCACATTAGTGAAGAGCAGTACGAACAATCAAGAGATGTACTTGGTGAATATATAAAGAGATACAGAGAATTGATACAAGAAAATAGCAATGTAATGCATTCCGATATAGTCCAATTTATTAAATCAATAATAGGTCGCTACGAAGCCACGGAGCCTAGACTTACATCAATACTCATCCGCACTGTTTCTGATGAATATCCCGGTGTGTATGATAGACATGGTAACTGTGAAGCACGTTTTCAGCTCATATCTGCGCTATATAATTCAGTATATACAAACAATGGATACGTACTACTATATGGGGAAGATAAAAATGGTGCTGGCCATATTGAGTTTGGGGTAAAAAAAGAGGACGGTGATATTATGCCATACATCGGTGATGGTGGTCATAATCCAGCTATTTACACACAATCCGATTTTATACTTAATCTTATTGGCATACCAAAAACACCAATAAATGCTGACCCACTCACACCTAGTCCAAAAAATACCACAACTCTAAAAAAATTCGACGGATCTTTGGTGCCAGAAAAACTTCTTAGTAGTGGGTACTACGATGGTTCGGTAGATTCGGAAGAGCCACAATTATTAGAACACGAGACATTGCATCGTGTCGAGGTGGCACCAGAATATCGACAATTTTACGAAAGTATGCGGAATATGTTTGATGCTGACAAAGAACTCTGGTTTGGTAGTGTGCGACAAACCATTATAGCCAATATTAACGGTACCTTGTATGGTGGCACTATTGAAAATTTATTTAAACATCATAGAAAACCAGATACGCATTTTAGTCCTTTTTCTGCCGCAGTAGAAGCACAGATTGAAGCTGCGCGCCCAACAGCGCAAGCTGTATTAGAGGGATTTAAAGACATGTATATATATGGCGAAAAAAGAACGTTAAACGTAGAACAAAATAATACTCGTTCTTATAGTGGTTTCGTGGGTGGTGTAGATTTTTCTTGTGTTATTTTACCTAATGCATACGATTTTTTTTCTGTAAACACATTAAGATATTTTGCAAACGATCAAGACACTAATGTCCGATCATTTGTTGCCAGAAACTCAAATACACCTCCAGAGACATTGAGAGTACTTGCAAACGATCAAGACAGCTATGTCCGATTATTTGTTGCCGAAAACTCAAATACACCCCCAGAGACATTGAGAGTACTTGCAAACGATCAAGACAGCTATGTCCGATTATTTGTTGCCGAAAACTCAAATACACCCCCAGAGACATTGAGAGTACTTGCAAACGATCAAGACAGCTATGTCCCATTATCTGTTGCCACAAACTCAAATACACCTCCAGAGACATTGAGAGCACTTGCAAACGATCAAGACAGCTATGTCCCATTATCTGTTGCCACAAACTCAAATACACCTCCAGAGACATTGAGAGCACTTGCAAACGATCAAGACAGCTATGTCCGATTATCTGTTGCCACAAACTCAAATACACCTCCAGAGACATTGAGAGCACTTGCAAACGATCAAGACAGCTATGTCCGATTATTAGTTGCCAGAAACCCCAACACACCCGTAGAGACATTAGAAGTACTTGCAAAAGACCCAGAAACAAGTGTTCAAAAAACCATTCTTTTACATACAAATATACCCCCAAGTGTATGGCGTATACTTAAGGAACACAAAGGTCCAGACGTTCAAGAATTGGTTTTTCTTATTGATCATCGTGGAGATACACATATACAAATGCAATTTATAGACCGATTAGCAGTGTACCTACCAGTGGTATTTGATGCTATGCACATTACACCCTACGTACTGGGGCAGGCTATTTTGTACCGTTTAAATTTAGGGGCCGATGATGATTTTATAGGAGCTGTATTAGCTAGTGTAAATAATATACCTTCTTCTACTATTCTTGAAATGGAACATTTTTTTCCAGAATCTTTTTATATAAAGTATTTAAGTTATCCAGATATTCCTGTAGAATCTTTGGTGCGTATAGCTTCTTGTGATAATCCTGTATTGCGAGAATTGGCACTTAATAGGTTGTTTGGGTTTCATAAGCAGAATGATTAGTGTATATTCTGGGTATGTATCAAATATATACGGTAGTGTAGAGCATATGGAAATCCGTCTTTGTACAACAAAAGAGGGGTGGGAAAACAGTCCAGCTGTTCAGAGAGGGGAGTTTTTGCAATCCTTTGAATGGGGCGAGTTTCAACGTAGTGTAGGGTATGAACCAATGCGGTTGCAGGTTTTGAATGATTCCAATGTTATTTGGCAGGGGCAAGGGTTTGTACATCGATTGCCTTTAGGTCTGAAGTATATTTATTTTCCTAGAATATCGAATATAGACGAGAACGTGTGGGGTTCAGTACATCAGTGGTTAGTTCAAAAAAAGTTTGTGTTTGCTCGAATTGAACCAATATTACCAATTACCAATTACCAATTACCAATTACAATTACTTCCAATCGTCAACCTAAACGCACGCTTATTCTGAACTTAATAAAATCTGAAGAAGAACTACTCAGCGGAATGCATCAAAAAACACGCTATAATATCCGTGTCGCACAGAAACATAGTGTAGAAATCAAGACAGAGAAAAATGCTGATATATTTTGGGAGCTCAATAGTGAGACGACTGCGCGCGATAAATTCAAAAGTCATGATAAAGTATATTACGAAAAAATGTTATCTTGTCCGCTGACTCGACAATACACTGCATGGTATAATGGGGTACCGATTGCCTCACATATTCATGTGGTGTATGGTGATGTATGGACGTATCTGCATGGGACGAGTGGAAATGAATTTCGCAATGTGATGGCGCCGTATTTATTACACTGGTATTCGATCCAGCAGGCAAAAGAAAGTGGGTGTCGTGTGTATGATTTTTGGGGGATTGCTCCTGCTGCTACAGAGGGTGCTGTGATGTCTGAATACAATGAAATCACTTGGCAGGCAGATCATAGTTGGACGGGAATTACACGATACAAAGCTGGATTTGGTGGAGAGGTGAAGGAATATCCGGGAGCATTTGAGATCTCCGTTCGTCCATTTTGGTACAGGACCATTGAGATGATAAAGAAGATTAAAAATTGATTGTAATCGTCATCGTGTCATTGCGAGCGAAGCGAAGCAATCTTTGGTGTATATGTGTAAATATTAAAGATTGCTTCGTCATTTTATTCCTCGCAATGACACAGGTGATTGTATCTATTAATAATGAGTGTGATTAAGTTAATGAGAATAATTCTAAGTATGTCGTGGAGCCAAAAATTGTTTCTCAAGATAAATAATATGGTCGGCAAAAATACATTGCGTGACAAGTTTTTTTATATTTGTGGTCAGTATTTGATTTGGGTATTGGTGGTAGCCTGTGTTGGTTCATTTTTTGTGTATGGCAGAGATATTGTCTCTTTGGGTTTTTTTGCTGTTCCAACACTGCTGGCATTTGGATTTAGTTACGGATTTGCCTATATTTTTCCACATCGACGTCCGATCGTAGAGCATCCAACTATTACAGAGCTGATTGTACCACTGAGTACGTGGAAGTCGTTTCCATCAGATCATACGATTGCAGCATTGCTCTTGAGTTATGGTGTGTTATTGTTTTCTGGATCTTGGGTGTTGTTTTTGTTGTGTCTTGTGATTGCGGTGTGTGTGATGATGGGGCGGGTCTATTGTGGGGTGCACTATCCACGTGATATCATGGGCGGTATCGTGACAGTAGCGATGAGTATTATTATTTCCTACGTTATTATTGTGAGCTTTTTACTCTGGTATGGAGGTAGTGCACTACAATCATTTTAATCTATGAATGCAATTATTCTCTGTGGAGGGCTCTCCACTCGACTCGGTGAGATTACAAAATCAATTCCAAAAGTACTTCTTGAGATCGGTGGTAAAACTGTTCTTGATTGGCAACTAGAAAAATTGTCGGCTGTGGGTGTGACCACTGTCGTATTGGCTGCCGGACATCTTTCTGATGTGTTATTACAAACAGTCGGACAGGAAAGAAATGGTATGAAGCTGATCTATGCGATTGAACCAGAGCGATTGGGGACTGGTGGTGCGATCAAATTTGCATATACATATCTAGAATATCCAGATGAACCGACCATTATTCTCAATGGTGATGTGCTCTCCACATTTTCTCTACAAGATATGTTACGACAGCTCAGAGAAGATGGTGATGGTATTATTTTGGGTGCTAAAGTGGACGATGCTGCGACGTATGGAACATTGGCTGTCGGTGAACATAATCATTTAGATTCTTTTAAAGAAAAAGAAGGAAAACATGAGAGTGGATATATCAATGGCGGTGTGTATCTTTTTACAAAAAAAGCGACGAGTTATTTTCCAGAACAATCTGCGTTTAGTGTAGAGTACGATGTCTTTCCTCGTATGACAGATTTATATGTGTACACCTCTGATGCGCCGTGGATCGATATTGGTGTACCGGAGCGTCTAGTGTGGGCACGAGAACATTATCAGGAGTTTGTGGTGTAGTTTTTATGAAAAGAAACGTTTTTTTGGGTGTCATTGTTTGCGTATTTTTTGTGTGTTTTTTTGGGTATTACACTATTTTTACTCGTACAAAAAGTGATGTAGCAGAGTATCGATTTAGTATTCAATCAGGGGACTCTGCGGGAAGCGTTGCTACACACTTAGAATCTGATGATGTGATTGGTTCTTCGCTTATATTTCGTCTGTACTTGAAATTCACTGGAAAAGATACTAATCTCAAAACAGGCGACTATGTAGTCACTGCACCGATAACAATTGCTCGAATTGTTGATGTACTCTCAAAACCTGGGACAGAAGAACGAACGATTACGATTATTCCTGGATGGACACTGCGCGATATTGCGAGCTATCTTGTCAAAGAAGGGATCGCGCAAAATGAAGAAGAGGTATATGTGTTGACAGGTTATCCCGCACAGTACGGAGAGATTGGTTTGAAAGGATTGTCTGACTATCCCTACATTGCGAGTAAACCAACAAATGTAAGTTTAGAAGGCTACATGATGCCAGACACATTTCGTATATACAAAAATGCTACAGTAGAAGATGTGATTCGTCGATTGCTTAGTGAGCGTACCAAACAGATTCCACAAGAATGGTATGAGGAAGTGAAGCGGCAAGGTCGCGACATGCATGATATTTTTACAATGGCAAGTGTACTGCAAAAAGAAGTGCGGGGGAGTGAGAATAAAAAATTGGCAGCAGATCTTTTTTGGCGACGGCTCGATGCGAATTGGGCGCTTCAATCAGATGCAACAGTTCACTATATTTTTGGAACACCTGATAGTGTGTTTACTTCAGATGCAGAGCGTGCTTCAGAAAATCCATATAATACATATAAATATCCAGGGTTACCACCAGGGCCAATTAGTACGCCAAGTATCGAATCACTCGAAGCAGCAATATTTCCAACTAAAAATGACTACTGGTTTTTCCTCACTACACTTGATACAGGAGAAGTTATTTTTAGTAAAACAGTAGAGGAGCATACGAGGAATGTGTATAAGCATTTACGATAATATATGACCCCACTACAATATCACAAACAACTCAAAGGAAAAATTGAAGTGACTTCACGCGCATTAGTGGATACAAAAGAAGAATTGGCATTAGCATATACACCAGGTGTGGCTGAGCCATGCAAAGAGATTGCAAAAGATGCAGAACTTGCATATGAGTATACGCGCAAAGGAAATATGGTCGCAGTGATCTCTGATGGGAGTGCTGTGCTAGGACTCGGAAATATCGGACCGGAAGCAGCGCTCCCTGTGATGGAGGGGAAGTGCGTGTTGTTCAAAAAATTTGGTGGTGTGGATGCTGTGCCGATTGTACTCGCAACTCAGGATACTGATGAGATTGTGCAAACGATTCTTAATATTGCACCAGGATTTGGTGGTATTAATCTCGAAGATATCTCAGCTCCTCTATGTTTTGAAGTCGAAAAAAGATTACAGGAAACATTATCTATTCCTATTTTTCATGATGACCAGCATGGGACTGCGATTGTTGTCCTCGCTGGACTCTACAATGCACTGCATGTTGTGAACAAAAATATTGAAACAATCAAAGTGGTGATCAATGGTGCGGGTGCTGCAGGAAACGCGATTGCGCAATTGCTTTTGCAAGCTGGGGTACAAGATTTGATTGTGCTTGATTCTAAAGGATGTTTGGTCGTGGGACGTGAGGATATGGATGAGGACAAGATAAAACTGGCAGAACGAACCAATCCGCGAGGTATTCGTGGTGGTCTGACTGAAGCGTCTGTCAGTGCTGACGTGCTGATTGGTGTCAGTAAAGCAGGGCTCTTTACTACTGAAATGATTCAGTCGATGAATAGTCATGCGATTGTGTTTGCGCTGGCAAATCCAACACCTGAGATACTTCCACCAGAAGCACTTGCTGCTGGTGCAGTTGTGGTAGCGTCGGGACGAAGTGATTTTGCCAATCAAATTAATAATGCACTAGTATTTCCAGGATTGTTTCGTGGGTTACTCGATGCACGAATTGTGCGTGTGACGGATGAGATGCAGATTGCTGTGGCACGTGCGATTGCGTCGTGTGTAGAGAGTCCAACTGCGGAAATGATTATTCCAAGTATTTTTGATGAGCGAGTTGCACAGTCAATTGCTCGTAGTGTTTTTGAATATGCAAACTAGTGATTTTGATTACAACCTCCCAGACGACCGTATCGCCCAATCCCCAGTAGAACCACGCGATAGCTCAAAGTTGATGATTGTTGATAAAAAAAATAAAACGACAGAACATCGTCATTTTTTTGATATTATTGAGTATCTCAAACCTGGAGATTTGATTGTGTGGAATAACTCCAAAGTATTTAAGGCTCGGTTGTTTGGGACACTCACTGATAGCAATGATGATGTGTTGCTTGATCACACAAAACAGGTGGAAGTCTTTCTTATTCGTGCGATGCAAAATACTGGAGTATGGCAAGTGCTTGCCAAGCCAGGCAAGCATGTCAAAAATGGTATGCGTGTGCGATTTGGTCATGATTTCTATTGTGATGTGGTCGCCAAAGAGCCGACTGGGACAATTCTCGTACAGTTTGGTGAATTGTCAGAAGAGCAAGTGCGTGAGCGTGCCAATAAGTATGGACGAGTGCCGCTCCCTCCGTATGTCAAAGATGAACGACATGAGCTCGAAGCGTATCAAAATACGTATGCTCGTGCGGACAAAGAAGGGTCAGTCGCAGCACCTACAGCCGGGTTTCATTTTACCGATGCGTTGATTGAAAAGATGAAAGTAAAAGGTGTTGAGTTTACTGAGGTAACGCTCCATGTGGGACTTGGTACTTTTCTCCCTGTGAAGACGGAAAAAGTAGAAGACCATACGATGCACGCGGAGGTGGTCGAAATCTCAGAAGAAACAGTACAGAAAATTAAGGCAGCAAAAGCATCAGGGCGTCGTGTGATTGCGGTGGGGACGACGACAGTACGGACACTTGAGGGGGTTCATCATTTACAGGGTGGGTTGCGAGCCTATCATGGAGATCTCAATATTTTTATTACACCTGGGTTTGAGTTTGGTGTCGTTGATGCATTGATTACCAATTTTCATTTACCAAAATCAACGTTGCTGATGCTCGTGTCCGCTTTTGCGGGTGATAGGGAGTTTATGCTCGAGTGTTATAAAAAAGCGGTAGAAAAAAAATATCGATTTTATAGTTTTGGAGATGCGATGTTTATTTGTTAATGTATGAATGAAAATAAAGTAGAGTTACAAGATCTGATTATTCGTGCAATCGAACGTTTTTGTGGACAAGAGAAAATTCCTTTGGATCGCCGTATCCAAGCATTTCGTCCAATGGAGTTTATCATGCAGATGTCTGATTATGATCGTGATGCGTGTTTGGATATACGAAAAGAAGTCACTCGGTTGGTAGGCGAGTGGATACGACAAGAATTTGAATCAACTCCTGAGTTGGCAAAAGAATGGAAGCGGTCCACTTTTGGTAATTTACCAGAGTTGGAACTGAGTGAATTTATTGAGCAGACGTATAAAGCGTATAGTGAGGAGATGAATCGCGTGCGAGGGGTGTATGAGGTAAAAGGTATAAGAAAAAAATAATATAAAAATATCTTACGATCGACGTAAGATATTTTTTGTATAAGTTTCTTATGATATGTCCCACATTGTACACATTTGTTCAAATTGGTTGTCTGTGATTGCATCTCTCACTTCTTCCATCAATTTCAACATAAACCGCAGATTGTGAATTGTGGCGAGGCGATAGGCGAGGAGCTCCTCTGTGCGGAAAAGGTGGTGGAGATAGTCACGTGTGTAGTGTCTGCATGTACTACAATCGCACCACGAGTCAATTGGTCGTGTGTCGCGAGCAAACTGTGCATTGCCAATCTCGATGCGCAGTTTTTGTTTTGTCTCATCGTTCAGTGTTCCGTCGGTGTCACGTGTTGTTGGGTGAATGTAGAGTGAACCGTTACGAGCAATACGAGTCGGTCCAACGCAGTCAAACATATCAGCACCGTGTTTGATTGCAATGAGACAATCGCGTGGATTGAGTCCAAGACCCATCGTATATCGTGGACGATCAGTTCCGATAATCGGAATCACCCAATCCAAAATCTCTTTGGTTTTTTCCATATTGTATCCCACACTTTCGCCACCAATCGCAATACCATCAAACGCCATGCTAGAAATCATGCGTGCAGATTCTTTGCGGAGATCTTCGTATATACCACCTTGCACGATACCAAACAGAAGTTGGTGTTTGCCCTGTTGCGAAACAGGATAATGCTTGGCAAAATTTCTTGTTTCTTTGAGATTTTGATGCTGTACAACACAGCGAGTCGCCCATCGATGTGTACGCTCCATCGACTGTTTTGCATACTCATGTGTTGCACTGTCAGGTGTCGCTTCGTCAAACGCCATGATAATATCCGCGCCAAGTTTGTGCTGAGTTTCAATCGCACTCTCTGGAGTAAACATGTGTTTGGATCCGTCTAAGTGTGAGCGAAACGAAACGCCGTCCTCAGTAATTTTTACCAACGATTCTTCTGGTTTCTCTGTTTTATTTTCTTTTTGTAATCCGAGTGAAAGTACCTGAAACCCACCACTATCTGTGAGTATTGGTTTGTTCCAGTTCATGAACGTGTGGAGTCCTCCGCGCTGATCGATCCACTCCTCGCCTGGTCGTAGATGAAGGTGATAGGTGTTGCCCAAAATAATCTGTGCGCCAATCTCATCGATATCGCGACTATCAAGTGTCTTGACTGTCGCTTGTGTGCCGACGGGCATAAAGATAGGTGTAGCTATGTCGCCGTGAGTAGTTGTCAGTAATCCGGTTCGGTATGGTTTGTCTGATTGTTGGTGGAGAGTTTGAAACATATTGTGCTCAGCATAGCAAAAAAAATAAGAAAAAGCAAGGGTTTTGCAAAAGTTTTTGGTTTGGAGTAGAGTAGATATATCAACCACACCAACTACGGAGGACCTGGTGAGTAAGAAAAAAGATCGGGTCTTCTACGACTATCACCATCTGCATCCGCGTTCTCGGTGCAGACTGGAGAAGTCGAAGCACGACCAAAAGAATCTCATGCACGTTAGGCGGGATGTGCATGATGCCTTTCACCGCCTCTTTAGTAACATGGTGCCGGTCGAGATGATCCGACATCTGATTAGTTACTGGGGAGGTATGCAAAACGGTATCCGTTTTCTCGAGGTGGACGTCATTGCCACTTTTGAGGGAGCTCGATATCGTTACCGCTGGTCGGAGCAGCCGTTGCTTCAGCTTCCTGACACATTCGTCGGTCGTCCGTGTGGTACACGACTCGACTTCGATCGGGTGTTTGGAAAAAGTGGTGATGTGTTTGACGCGTGCGTTCGGGTGGTTCAACAGTGGAGCCCAAAGGGGGTCTACTGGCGCAAGGTTGTCTTGCATGCTGAGACTGCTCGGGGCGAACGTCTCGAATACATTTACTACTACAATAGTCAGCGGAAAAGGAGGACCCGCTGATCAGAAAACGGGTTGTCCTCAGACCAGAGGCGACCCGTTCACATTTATGGACTACATTCGCTTCATCACTATCTGCGCTCTCTGTAGTGGACTATCACTGACAGGGACTCTTTTTATTTGGTCAAAAAATGGTGCCGTGCGAGATGATATCGCGTTTCAAAAAAGTGAGTTGCAGCGAGTACTGCAGGAAGTAGAGATGTTGGAGCAAGAGGTATTGGTAGCGTCAACTCCAGAGATAACGCCGCCAGTTGCAGAGGTGACGCCTCCGGTTGAAGAGAAACCTGACGAAGTGGTAGCACTACCATCTCGTTTTTGGCTAGACGTACCGTTTACCTCTCAAGCACCAGAAAAAAACTGGGATCAGCCGTGGCAGGATGCATGTGAGGAGGCGGTGATACTTATGCTCGATGCGTATTACAAAAAATATTCGCTTAGTCCGTTGTTTGCTCGTGATGAGTTGCAAAAAATGGTGGACTGGGAAACTGCAAAAGGGTGGGGTGGAAGTGTGGAAATTGAAAAAGTAAAAATGGTGTTGGAATGGTATGTCGGGAAAAAGATTCCAGATTCCAGTTTACAAACAGATTCTAAATTTAAGATTGTAGATTTCAAAATTATTGAAAATCCAACGACTGAGGATATAAAAAGAAGTCTCGTAAACAAACATCCAGTTCTTGTTGTTGCGGATGGCAAGGTGTTACCAAATCCACATTTTCGTAGTGGTGGGCCGGTGTATCATGCGCTCGTGGTGATTGGGTATGATGATGAGACGGGGGAGTTTGTCACCAATGATCCAGGGACACAGTTTGGGGCTGGGTTTAAGTACAAGTATGATGATTTGATGGGGGCTATACATGATTGGAACGGGGGAGACGTAAAGGATGGAAGAAGGGTGGTGTTGGTGGTACAGTAAAAAGTTATCCACTACAGCGTGTTTGACGCATTGTGCGTGTGTGTATTATAGTATATGTGTATGTATACAATTTCATCGCTTATTCTCAGTCTTATTTGCTCTCGTACATAGCGGTGGGTTGTTTGGTCAATGTATCTTTCAATCGCCGCTGAGGGCGATTTTTTATTCTATAGGTGGTAGCAATATATTTCGTTTTTATAAAAGGAGTTATATTGCTCCCACTTTCGGGAGTTTTTTGGAGGAGTTTGCCATGGAGCCGCATGGCGAACAACCTGCACCTCCGGCTTCTCCGGGATACCCGGATAGGCCAGATGTGTAGACGGACGACCGGCACTTGTTGCCGGTCGTCCATACACTTGTGATATTGTTTTTTCGATGTTACAAGAGTGTGTAACTGCATTTTTATGGACGTATATACGTGTACCAAACAATTGATCGAAATTCCTTCGGAACAAAGTAAAAAGGAAGAATTGTTTCTTATCATTTCTTTTGTCAAAGAGTATTTTGCAAATACTAATGTTGTGATACGTGAGTATGAATGCAATGGGTTTCCATCTATTGTTATCTCAAATAAAGAGACAAAAGAGTTTGATATTATCCTCTCTGGGCATCTGGATGTGGTGCCAGCTGATGTATCACAATATACGGTAGAAGAAACGGATGAGTATATTTGCGGTCGTGGTGCGTATGATATGAAAAGTGGTGTGGCGGTGATGATGTCAGTGCTGAAACATTTCACTAGAGATGATATCTCCGTCGCACTGATGCTCACTACGGATGAAGAAACTGGTGGGTTTTATGGAACAAAATATTTGGTAGAAGAAATTGGATATCGTGCGCGTGTGGTGATTATTCCAGATGGTGGATACAAAGAATCCCAAATGGCACTCAAAGAAAAAGGCATCCTACAACTCAAGCTTTCTACGACTGGCATCTCTGCACATGGATCGCGTCCGTGGCAGGGGGACAACGCAATTGAATCGTTGATGCGTTCGATTGCAATAGTGCAAACTGAACTAGACAAAGAAAAAACAAATGATGCACAATATTGGTACACGACAGGAACACTGAGTACTATCAGTGGTGGAAATGCAAAAAATAGTGTGCCTGATAGTGCTTTTGCTACATTTGATATCCGATATACTGAAACGTTCTCTGTCGAACAATTTGTCTCTATTGTACAAAACCAAGTGAGCGTACATAAGACAAAAGTAGAGGTGTTACTGTGTGAGCCATGTGTTTTTGTTTCATCTGATGACACGTATGTTAGGCAGTATGTACATGCGGCTACATCTTGTGGGGTGGATATAGTATTTTCACATGACTATGGTGCGTCTGATGCACGGTTTTTTGCAGCGAAATATATCCCTGTTATCTTGTCTCAGCCATCTGGTGAAGGAATGCATGGGTCGGATGAAAAAGTTTTCAAAGAGTCATTGCGATTGTACAAGGACATACTTATGGTGTTTATACGAGATGTGAAGATGGAATAAATGAGTTTGTGTGAATGGTGGCAATTTTGATTCTTTTCAACTATCTGTTATTCTGTTACGATAGTGCCACCTATGATTGATATTTCAAAAGACCTCAACGAAGAACAATCCAAAGTCGTCTTAAACGGAGACGGCTATTGTTTGGTACTCGCTGGAGCGGGAAGTGGAAAGACACGCACAATTACTTATCGTGTCGCGCATCTCCTCGAACAAGGTGTGTCACCCGAGCAGATTCTCCTCGTTACCTTTACCAACAAAGCAGCGCGAGAAATGACTGAACGAATTGGGCTTGTCACTGGTCGTGAAAAGGCACTGCCATGGGCTGGAACGTTTCATCATATCTGCTATCGTCTATTGCGACAGTTCGCCCCACTGATTGGGTACAAAAATAATTTCACAATTTTGGATAGCGAGGATAGTAACGACATGATGAAACTTTGTGTCAAACAAGAAGGAATTGATCGGACTGAAAAACGGTTTCCATCTCCGCAGGTAATTAGTTCAATCGTGAGCTATGCACGCAATGCACAGACGACGATTCATGAAGTGCTCGAGAGTCAGCATGAACGATTTTTGGATGTTGAGGAAACGATTGTTCGGATTGCCGAGGATTATCGTATTCGCAAACAGCAGGCCAATGCAATGGATTTTGATGATCTCCTTATCAATACATTTTTGTTGTTACAAAAAGAACCGAGTGTTCGTGAAAAATTAGCAAATCAATTCAAATACGTGCTCGTCGATGAGTATCAGGATACTAATAAGATCCAATCTGACATCGTCTCACAGCTTTCCTCTGTGCATCACAATCTCCTCGTGGTGGGGGATGACGCTCAGAGTATCTATAGTTTTCGTGCGGCCCGTATTGAAAACATTTTGGATTTTGAAAAAGTTCATGCACATGCAAAAGTGTTTCGTCTGGAAGTAAACTATCGCTCTACTCCTGAGATTCTGGATCTTGCAAACAACAGTATCGCGCACAATACTGAACAATATAAAAAAGAATTACGCAGTATCCAGCGTTCACATGCACGTCCAGAACTTCATGCATTTGTGGATGAGGCAGCTGAGGCAAATTTTATTGCCAAACGTATTTTGGAATTGCGAGAAGAGGGAGTTGAACTCAAGGAAATTGCCGTGCTCTTTCGTGCTGCCTTTCACTCACGTGCGCTCGAAGTTGAATTGACCAAGCGAAATATTCCGTATGAATATCGTGGTGGTGTACGGTTTTTTGAGCGGGCACATATCAAGGATGTGCTGGTATATCTGCGTGTGGTGCAGAATCATCTGGATGTCGTGGCGTGGAGTCGTGTGCTGACGATGCAGGTGGGGATTGGTCCTGCGGCTGCAGCGGGAATTATTCGTGCAGTACAGCAGGGTGTGGGGGTTTCAGAAATTGGTGGATCGCTGAGTGCTCGCGCACAGACTGGTTGGTCTGATTTTCTCAAAATATATAATGCACTGATGCAGTGTGATCGCTTTGATGTGTCACTATGTATTCAGACGGTATTGACCTCTGGATACGACGCATATCTTGAGCGTGAGTTTCCTGACTATCGTGAACGCAAAGATGATATTGAGCAGCTCGCACTTTTTGCGCAACGTGAAAAAGATCTCGATGCATTTCTCGCCAATGCGGCGATGCAAGAAGGATTTGGGAAAGCACACACTTCGGCAGGCTCAGTGCAAGACAGCGATGATGAAAAAAAGATGGTGCTCTCAACCATCCATCAAGCCAAAGGGTTGGAATGGAAAGCTGTGTTTGTGATCAATCTGACTAACGGTAGTTTCCCAAGTGATCGCAGTATGCGTGAACCAAAAGGGCTCCAGGAAGAGCGCCGATTGTTTTATGTCGCCATCACTCGTGCCAAGCAATATTTGCATCTGACGTATCCACTCTCTGGTGGTGGATTTGGTGGGTATATGCAGGGGCCAAGTATATTTCTTGAAGAGTTGGATTCGTCATTACTTTCTGGGGATAGTGATACGGTGTTTGTCTCATCTGATGATCCAGAGGAGATTATCTATGTGTCAGAGGATGAAGACGCTGGGCGAGTGCCGAAGCGGTCTGGGGCGGTGAGGGAGTTTTTGAAATCGTTGGATGATCTTTAGTTCGTTCGGTTGTGTCATCCTCGCGAAGGCGGGGATCTATTTTGAAACCGACAGGCCGTGGTTTAATTTTGTTCTGACTCAATGTGGTAAGAAAGGGATTCCTCCACTCACTTCGTTCGGTCGGAATGACAAAAATGTAGATTCCCGCCTTCGCGGGAATGACAGGCGTTGATAAACAGGAGCACGTGTCCTCACTCCACATGTTTCATGTGGCCACCAATGTGTCTGTATTAAAAAGACTCAGTATCACACATAGTACTGGGTCTTTTGTTGGTACGCGTTTGGCAGCCTCTTAAGCTTCGTAAGCCTTCTAAGCCTTTTTAAGTAACTTATTCACCGCATCCACCACCTCCTGCATACGCGTATTACTTTTGACAAAGTATTTTGTCGCACCGCGTTTCTTTGCCTCTGTGATGTCGCTGTCCTGTCCGAGATTGGAGAGGATGATGACAGGAATATTTTTGGTGGATTTATTTTTTCGAATCAATTCGAGTACGCCAAATCCATTGCCATCTTGAAGCATCATATCAAGGATGACAAGCTCTGGTTTTTCTGTCTCTATAATGTGAGGGACATCTTTGGCGCGAGGAGTTTGTGAGACATCGTAGCCCTCTTCGCTAAAGCGAGCCGCATAGAGTTTGAGTGTGAATGAATCGTCTTCGACGATCAATAATTTCTTTTGTTTCTTTGTTGCTGTTTTTGCAACTTTTTTTGTAGTAGGCATATATATTATCCTGCGATAAAACGGGTATAAAATGTAGTGGTTTTATTGACTTCACTTTCAAACCAGATCTCTCCTTTGTTGAGTTCTGTGAGTGATTTGGTGATATAGAGTCCGAGACCTGTACCGTCGCCAATTTTATCGATTGCTTCCTTGGTGCGGAAGAATTTAGCAAAGATGTATTCACGATCTTTTGGACCGATACCAATGCCACTATTGGTTACTGCGATGGTGACTTTCTTTTTTTCTTTTGTAATGAGTATGTGTATTGTGGTATTGGGGAATGAGTATCGAATGGCATTTTCTATCAAATTTTGTATGACAGTACGAAATTGTTGGAGATCCGCTTTAATTTTTGGCGTCTTTGCTTTGTCGATAAGTTTTATTGATACGTTTGATGCACGAGCATAAAAATCGACATCGGCAATAACTTTTTTGGTGACTTTTTTAACATCAATTGCTTGTATAAGTGGTTTGACTTTATTGTTTTGGATGCGAGAAATAGAGAGGAGATCGTTGACGAGGCGATTCATGTCTTTGAGTTGCTGGTAGATGGTTTGGAGGTAATCGGTTTGTTTTTTGTTGAGTTTACCAATGGATCCAGAGAGAAAATATTCAATGGCCCACTGGATGTTGCCTAGCGGTGTACGGAGTTGGTGGCTGGCGACGTGAGCAAATTCTGTTTCATGTTCTTCATCAAGTTTTTGTTTGGTAATGTCACGAAAGACAATGATGCCACCGATCACTTGTTTGTCTTTGAGAATTGGTGTCGTCGTGATAGATGCCCAAAATTTTTCTCCTGTATGTTTAGTGAATTGCCTGATAGCATTTACTGTTTTTTTACCACTACGAATTGCTGAGAGGAGGGCTGCATTTTTTTTGGTAATGATATGACCTCGTTCGTCGGTAGCACCAAGTGGTGTGAGACAATCCTGCCCTATGAGTTCTTTTTCGGTTCTTCCAAGGAGTTCTGAGGCTGCTTGATTGACCATATCGATATGTCCATGTGCGTCGACTATAAAAACACCATCACCAACACTATCTAAAAGCAGATGTATGTCATGGCGTTCATGAAAAATAGTTTGATGGTTCATATAAAATAAATATGTATATATCTATAGCGTAGCATATTTTGTACAGACAACCAAGTCAAAATGTGGTATACTGTGTGTATCTATGTATATTCCAGTAGAAACACTTAAATCTCAATTGATTGCACTTGAGCTTGTCACCGCAGAACGGTTTGATGAACTTGTTGCACTTGCTCAGGAGACCAAGCAAGATATAGAGCAGTATGTTGTCTCTGAGCGTATCATTAGTGATGATGAATTAGCAAAAGTGGTGGCCAATGTACGCGGATGGCATGTGTGCGATATTGCGCGTGAGCGTATTGACGATGCGTTATTTTTGTCATTTCCGGAAGAATCTGCTAAAGCACACCAGACAGTACTCCTTCGTGAAGAAAATGGTACTGTGATTGTAGCAACATTGACGCCTGATAATGTAGAATTGCAGAGTATGCTTGAGCAGCATGTGGGCAAACCAGTCGATATGCGTCTCACGTCACCGAGCGCACTTTCTACCGCCTTTCGAAGGTATACTCCTGGATTAACTGAGCGATGGGAGCAACTCTCTCATCAACTTCGAGATGACGCGACTGATAAAGAACGTGATGCCGCAGTGATCGCACTTATTGATTTGATTATGTCTTCCGCGGCTGATAGTAGTGCTTCGGACGTCCATTTCAATCCAGAGAGATCTGGGACAAAGGTGCGTTTTCGTATTGACGGCATCTTGCATGACATGATTGTTTTGCCACCAGCAGTGTATGAATCAGTGGTCTCGCGTATCAAGATATTGTCAAAAATGCGGACAGATGAACACAGAAGTGCTCAAGATGGAAAGTTTCGATTTACTTTTTCAGCTGCCGCAGGAGATGATATGGATGTGCGTGTTTCTATTGTCCCATCAACATATGGTGAAACAGCTGTGCTTCGTTTACTCACCTCATCACATAGAAATTTCAGTTTGAGTGATTTGGGTTTTGGTAGTACAGATATGGAACGATTTAAGGAGGCGATTCAAAAGCCACACGGTATGGTGCTTGTCACTGGTCCGACAGGAAGTGGAAAAACCACAACCTTGTATGGTGCACTCAAAATTATCAACACACCTGATGTAAATATTGCCACGATTGAAGACCCGGTAGAGTACGAGATGGGTGGTATTACGCAGATTCAGGTAAACGTACAGAGTAACGTGACATTTGCTTCGGGGCTTCGCGCGATTGTGCGTCAGGATCCAGATATTATTATGGTCGGAGAAATTCGTGATGAGGAGACGGCCAATATCGCCATCAACTCTGCGCTCACTGGCCATTTGGTGCTCTCCACACTTCATACCAATGATGCACCAACAGCGTTGCCTCGCCTGATTGATATGGGAGTCGAACCATTTTTGGTCGCTTCTACGATTCATATTGTGGTCGCACAGCGTCTCGTGCGCAAGATTTGTCAGTCATGTGTCGAAAGTTATACAGCAACACCAAAAGAAATGGCACTGCTCAAAAATAATGCATCATTTGCAACTGCATTCAAGGGTCATGGCGGGAAAAAAGTATCTAAAACAATTCGTTTGTATCGTGGGGTAGGGTGCCGGGTATGTAACAATACGGGATATGCTGGACGTATTGGTATCTTTGAAACCATGATGATGACAGAATCTATTCGATCACTGGTCATGCAGCATGCCAATGCTGATGACGTACGTACAATGGCACGAAAAGAGGGTATGTCGACAATGCAAGAAGATGGGTTTGAAAAAGTGCTCAATGGATTGACAACGCTCGAAGAAATTTTTCGTGCTACTACTGAATAATTGTTATGAAATTTCTCGATACAATATTGAGTCTCGGAGGTTCGACTGTCTCACAGCGAGCTGCATGTGCGCGGCATCTTTCAGCGTTGTTATCTTCTGGTATTGCACTTCCTGAAGCGCTTGATCTGGTGGCGTCTGTGTCACCGTATGTCTTGCGCTCCACACTTCGATCAGTAAGCGACTCGATTGCATCTGGTAATACGCTATCGCAAGCACTCGAGCGATATCCACGTCATTTTCCACCACTGTTTATTGCAATGGTGAAAAGTGGTGAGGCATCAGGAACACTGTCAAAAAATCTCTCCTATGTGGCTGTTCAGCTAGAAAAAGAGCGACAGTTTGTGAGTAAAGTACGCAGTGCAATGATGTATCCATCTCTCGTGTTGGGTGCCACAGGATTGATGGGACTTGGAATGGTGTATTTTATTTTACCAAAAATTCTTCCACTCTTTCGTGGATTAAAAGTAGAGTTACCAATGTCCACAAAGGTATTACTTTGGTTGGCGGATGTGGTCAATACACATGGAACTTTGCTGGCTCTTGGTGTGTTTGTTGGTCTACCGCTGCTTTGGTTTATGTTTTCACGCAAGTTTTTTGCGCCGTTTCGTCATGCAGTGTTGTTGCGTATCCCATTGTTTGGTTCACTTGCACAAGATACGTTGTTGACACGCATGTCATTTACATTGGGGACACTCCTTCAGAGTGGATTGCATATTGATGAGGCGTTGACTGTGACAGAGGGAATGATCAACCATACGCAATATCGACGTGTACTCAAGACTGCAGTATCGCGTGTCCGTAGCGGTGGCACACTCTCTGATGTGTTTGCACAGCACCCACATCTCTTCCCACCATTGATGGTTTCGATGATCTCTGTTGCACAGGAGTCAGGGGAGTTGATGGAGACATTTACTAGTATTGGTGTGATGTATGAGCAGGAAGCAGATATGCGGATGAAGACAATTACGACACTGATTGAACCAGTATTGTTGTTGATTATTGGTTCTGTTGTTGGATGGCTTGCGCTCTCTATTATTTCTCCTATTTATGGTATCACCGGCAACATTCGCCGGTAAACGGCGAGGATTTACTCTGATGGAAATACTCATTGTCTTGGGTATTTTTGCTGTACTTGCTGTTGCATCATTTCCACTGTATAGCAATATTCAGACACAAAGTACACGTCAGTCAGCTGTGGATGATGTTGCAGATGCGTTGCGACTTAGTATTGCGCAATTTCGAGCAGATGGAAGTTCACGTGGTGTACTGTTTGAGCCACATGCAGTGACGGTATATACTGGTGATTCGTACACATCACGTGATGCTCAATATGATCGACGGATTGAATTTAGTGAGGTGATTTCTGTTGGGTCAACATTTTCTAACAATGAATTTAATACACGAGAAACTGATATGCAATTTCCGTCTGGAAGTATTATTGTTACTGATAGTATTACTAAAAAACAAGAAATAATTCGTTTGACATCGCTAGGTGTCGTACTTTATGGTCAAGAATAATGCACATCGCAATGGGCAGATCATGATTGAGATTATTATTGCTCTGGGTGTTTTTTCGTTACTTGCGAGTGCATTGACAACACTCGTCTTTTCTTCATCCGCTGGATTTTGGGTGGGGGATACTGAGGCGCAGGCAGCAACACTACTTCGTCAGTCGATAGAAGAAATCAAACAGATAAAAGCGGGTGCATGGAATGAGATTTCCGTGGGGACGACGACTGTTGCATTGCCACAGAGTGATGGTGCAAACATGATCAAAACGATCACTGTCTCTGATGTTTGTCGTGATGGGGATGTGATTGTTTCGTGTCCAAATGGCGTGCTAGATGCGTTTAGTAAACAGGTGACGGTGAGTGTTGCATTTGAAACGCGTAGCGGACGAACACGACAGATGTCATCAGATGTGCTACTGACTAATTGGGATAGTGTCGACTGGGATCAGACATCGTGGGCAGGTGGAAGTGGTGCAGATGTGCGAGTAGGGGCAACACAGTATGCGTATGATGATAGTGGTGTGACGGTGCAGGGGGATGGAAGTGTGCGTCTTGCCAGTGCACCAGCAGTATGTCAGGGATACACATGGGATTTTGATACGCCCAGTGAGTACACATTTGATATACAGACCACACGGGTGCAGGGAGGTGATGTTTCAGTCGTTACGCAAAGTCCGTTTACTGAAACAAAACAATGGGATTTTAATACACCAAGCGAGTATACTTTTGATGCAGCGCAAGTTCAGGCGCAGGGTGGGGCACTCTCTGTTGCTACGCAAAGTGGCTTTACTGAAACAAAACAATGGGATTTTAATACACCAAGCGAGTATATATTTAGTAGTGGTGCACAGGGGAGAGATGGATATGCGACGCTCAAGATGGTGGCAGATGATGCCAATACTATGGCGTTATATCATTTCGATGAGACTTCAGGAACATTGATTGACGTGAGTGGGCGTAATAATACACTTACTACACTCGGTACGCCGACATATAACCAAGCTGGACAATTTGGTACGAGTGTATTGTTTGATAGTACCGGCAATGACTATGCTCGTATTCTTGATACAGCTCAGTCAGGACTTGATGGAATGAGTCAGTTGACGATTGATGGATGGGTGAAGCGTGTAAGTGCAAATACTGCTGATGTGGTAGTGGCACGAAAATGGTCTTCAGCAACAGGAAGATCATATGGACTTGTCATTACACCGCTCGGTGCGGTACGTTTTTATTTATCACACAATGGTGCAGCGTACAAAGTACTTACTACTCCGAACGCAGTGGTACCACTCAATACATGGACACATATGGCAGCTGTTTACGATGGTTCTTTTTTGCGTATTTTTATCAATGGGCAAAGCAGTGGTATGCCACTTGCGTCAACCGGAGATGTGTATAATGGGGTGGATCAATTTCAAATTAGTAACACGGGGAGTAGTGCACTTAATGGATTTATTGATGAGTTAAGAGTTTCAAATATTGCACGCTGGACTGCACCGTTTGTTGTACCGACAGCACCATATGGTATGCCTGAGCAGAGTCTTCAGACAGTGACACCTGTACAGGGAATTTCGCTTCCTGCTGTAGAACAGTGGACGGGTTTTTCTGCAACAGCAGTGATTGGGGCTGGTGCGTCTGTTAGGTATCAACTATCTGCTGATAGTGGAGTGACATGGCAATATTGGAATGGTGCGAATTGGACAAATACTTCTGCATTGACTCTAGCAAACACAGCGAGTGATGTCTCGGCATATATTTCTTCTTTCCCTACATCAAGTGGAAAATTACTGTATCGAGCCATTCTTAAAGCAAATGGTGCGTCTCAAGCTCAGTTAGATGCTGTATCTATCTCATATCGTGTGCCACCGATTGATTCGGCAGTGGTTGGTCTGTGGCATTTTGATGAATCATCGGGCGTTATATCAGATAGTAGTGGAAGAAATAATTATCTGACACAGTTTGGGACACCAGTATATGGTCAGGTTGGTCAGTTTGGTACTAGTGTACTTTTCGATAGTACGGGTAACGATTATGCACGTATTCTTGATACGGATCAAAATGGGCTTGATGGAATGAGTCAGTTAACGATTGATGGGTGGGTGAAGCGAGTTACCAATCCGACCGGTGATGTTGTTTTGACACGAAAATGGTCTTCAACAACAGGGCGTTCGTATGCTGTACACATTACTCCTGCAGGTATTGTTCGTTTTTATATATCTACAGATGGTGCTGCATCAACACTTGCTTCGAGTGCAAGCGCGGCAGTTCCACTTGGTGTCTGGACACATGTAGCGGCGGTGTATGATGGGGTAGTTATGCGTGTGTTTGTTAATGGACAGCTGTCTGGAACGCCTGTGGCGCGTATAGGTACTGTATTTAATGGTGCTGATCAATTTCAAATTAGTAATACAGGTGCAAGTGCACTCAACGGCTATATTGATGAGTTACGTATTTCCAATGTGGCACGATGGACATCAGCATTTACTCCACCTGTTAATCCATATGGTGGGACGAGAGCGGGAATGCAAGTGGTATTGCCAACACAAACTATTCGTTTAATTGCGGTTGAACGTTGGGTTGGGTTTTCTGCCACATCTACTGTGATAGGTTCTGGTGTTGTTGGATTCCAACTTTCAGATGATGATGGGGCGACATGGAAATATTGGGATGGAAATAACTGGACTGGTGTCTCAACTACTAGTTTGTATAATACTGCCATGGAGGTGAATGAGCATATCGGATTGTTTCCTACAACATCAGCGAAAGTGACATTTCGTGCGTTATTGAGTACAGGTGAGTCAGGTCAAGCATCATTAGATGATGTGTCTATTACGTATGCGTTACCAGCAATCGATAGCGCGGTAGTAGGCTTATGGCATTTTGATGAAGCATCTGGAAATGTGGTGGACAGTAGTGGGAGAAACAACACGCTCACTGTACTTGGCACACCGACGCGTGGGCAAACTGGTGTGTTTACTTCGAGTACACTTTTTGATACCACCGGTAACGATTACGCTCGTATTCTCGATACAGCCCAGTCAGGACTTGATGGGATGAGTCAGCTCACTATTGATGGTTGGGTCAAACGAGCTACCACACAAACAGGAGATGTCGTTGTGGTCCGCAAATATGCATCTGCTACTGGCCGTTCCTATTCACTCCAAATTACTCCCACTGGTGTTGTCCGTTTTTATGTCTCCGTGGATGGTGCTACAGCCACACTTGCCTCGAGTGCTGCTGGTGTCGTCCCACTCAACACATGGACACATATCGCCGCAGTCTATGACGGTGCACTGATGCGCATCTTTATCAACGGACAACTTTCCGGCACACCAGTCGCTCGAACAGGATCTGTGTTTAATGGAGGTGATATGTTTCAAATTAGTAATACGGGTGTGAGTGCACTTAATGGATATATTGATGAACTGCGTATTTCCAATGCAGCTCGGTGGAGTACAAACTTTACTCCCTATAGCGCTGCGTATGGAACGACTGCCGGAGTAGGGGGTGTGGTGGCGAGTATTACCCCAAAGAGTTCTTTTTCAAATCAGGCAGTCAGCCAGTGGTACAGCTTTTCTGAATCAGCACAAAAAAATAGTGGCACGATTACCTATCAGCTTTCATCTGACAATGGTGCATCATGGCAATATTGGGATGGCTCAGCATGGGTGAATGCGACAGTACAAACACAGGCCAATGATGCCCAGACTATATCAAATGCTATGTGGGCATACCCAGTGACGACAAAACAGATTCGTTTTCGCGCATTTATTACGGGAAATGCTGTACTTAAACATGTCTCTGTCGATTGTTCGACATTGCAGATGGAGGCAGGGGATATGATGATTTCTGGAAGTGGAAATACAGAACTTGTTTTTGCTAATAGATATGCGCGACCGGTTGTGGTAGTGTCGACACATGATGGTGGTCTAGCAGTTCCAGTGGTACACAGTGTGTCATCTACTGGTGCGACACTTTCATTGCAGACTTTGAGTGGGGAGGGTGTATCTGATACAGAGGTACAGTATATGGTGGCGGAAGAAGGTGTGTGGAATGTACAAGGTATGTTGATGGAAGCAAAACGAATGAACGCAACTATTGTTGATGGAAATGGATTGAGTACAACGACGTTTCGTCAATCATTTGAAAGTGCTCCTGTTGTATTTACACAACGTATGAGTCGTGTTGACCCACAATTTGGTATTGGACAAGTTCAAGATGTGACACCAACACAAGCTCGAATTGGCCTATCTTTGGCGGGTGTCAGTAATTCACATCCAGCAGAACAGATCGGATGGATGGCATTGGCAGAGACAGGAGGAGTAATGATAGGTCGTTCGCAAATACGTATTGGAAAGAAATTTATTGGTAGTGAGTGTGATGGGTACTCTTTGTCTTCTGCGGTGGACGAATCTCCTTTTGTGGTGTCGGCTACACAGGTTTCGACGTATGGGTGGTCAGCATCATGTGCTAAATCTACCACAACGACAATTGCATTGCGGTTGCTCGGAGATAATCAGTCTAGTATATTGACAGGATACCTCGCGTTTACTCGACCATTTCGATATACCCAAGCACTGACACAAACAAGTGGGTATGTTGGTCGAGGATCGTTGACCTCATCTGCATATCCTCTCGGAGATCGTGATGCAGTGCAAATGTTTGATATGAACTCAACGGTACCAACATGTTCACCTGCGTGTAAAACGTATGGGTATGTACGTGTTGCGGATGATGGCGGCGGTGTCCCACATGTTTGGTCGCAGTGGTATGGACCAGTGACGACGACTGAGCCAACACTGCTCCCATATACACTCAACGGTGCTGCGTGGGTGCAGTATCGTGTTGATCTTTTTGGTGATGGGTTGCAGACACCTGTGTTACGTGCGACTTCAATCAATTATAAATAATATGAAACAAAAAGGTATTACACTGATCGAACTCATCATGTCTATTGCAATTTTTGCGCTTGTCTTGACGAGTCTGGTTTCATTCTTTTTTACCATCTCTGATGCATCGCGTACACAGACGGTTGCACATGATGTGCTCTCATATCATCGTGAGGTGACACACGGTATCGATTCGTTGATTCGTGGTGCGAGTGAGGTGAGTTCGAGTTCTCTCTTTTCTACGACAAATGGTACACTGGTACTTGTGGGGAGTGATGATGTGATACGCTCATTCTCGTTGGTTGACGGTGTGGTCGTTTTTACATCATCTACAGACAGTGTACCGCTGTCATCCAATCGTGTTGTGGTAGATAATTTGTTTGTTGAACCAGTGATGAATGACGATGCTATCGGTGGAGTGACATATAGTGTCGGTGTACGGAGTAGTGCAGTAGATGAGAACTATCGAGTGGATACGACGTCCACTGTGTTACTTCGTGTACAACCATAGTGTGTTTACGTCATCTTAAGCGGAGCGTAGCGTAGTCGAAGGATCCCCGTGTAAAACATTTGAACTGTGTAGTATAGTCGGGATCTTTCGACTTCAGTCGTTTTGCTCCTTTCGCTCAAGATGACGTAATAAGTAATTATTGTAATTATAATGTCTATGAATACACTTCAACACAAACAATCCGGCATTGCCGCACTTATGGTTGTGGTACTTATTGGAAGTGCTGCATTGGTGATGGGATTGGCGAGTAGCGCACGCGGGCTCAATACACTGGAATTGTCGGTGCTACATAGTCGCACGGAACAATCGCGATTGCAAATGGAAAGTTGTGTCGAGGAATCGTTGTTGCAACTCTATCATGATGTAAATTGGAATGGTGGCACGTTGTTCTTGGATGAGCTTTCGTGTACAATAGTGGTGTCAGGAAATAATATACAAAAGACAATGAATATTTCCATCTTGGGACAGAAATCATTGACAATCGTTGTTGAATTTGAAAACAGTGCATGGCGTATTGTCGCGTGGCACGAATAAACTATGAAGTCTTCGCACGTTATTGGTATTGATCTCTCTGACACAACACTCGATGTTGTGCTACTTTCGTTTGCTGATGGTGCGTACATAGTAGACAAGCAGCACAGTGTTGATGTGCCTGATGGATTGGTTGTCAACGGTGTGCTTACTGATGTCTCACGTGTCGCTACTTTTGTAAAAGAACAATGCAACACAGCAGGCATCGCACTGACAGAAAACATCCCTTGTGCATGGGTAGTACCACAATGCATTACCTATACACACGTCTATACGCACACCAATACAGATGAACCAGCGCTTTCTCGCGAAGCGATGATACAAGCAGCAGTAAAACTTGCACCCCTATCGTCGGACAACACAGCAGTGTCATATCTGCATCCACAAGATGATCTCGATATTGTCGTCGTGTCAGCCAAGCAGGTGGTAGAGCAGTGGCAAGCGTGTGCTACAGCAGTGAGTGGCGCAAAACAGCGTTTCTTTTTGGAAGGGTATAGTGCACTGCTGGGTCTTGATATGCCCAAAGAAAGCGGTCCGTATGTTATTGTCGATGTTGGTGGTCGTTCGACTGTCGTGACTGCGGTGGTGGACAACCATGTGCGTGGCATGTTTGTCTCACCAATTGCGGGGATGTATATGACACAGGAGATTGCACGTACGCAAGAGTGTGATATCGTGACAGCAGAGGAGATGAAACGCACCAAAGGTATTGGGAGCAAAAGTCCACTAGCATTAGTGATAAAACCGGTGTTGGATTTGTTGTCGACACGTATTCGGAGTGCAGTTGATTTTTTGGAAAAGAAATTTGCACTATCGTTTCAATCAGCGGTGTATATCGGTGGGACACTTCAGATGAAAGGATTGCAGACACTGCTGGAAAAACAAATTGGATTGGTACAGATGGATGGTGCGTTGGAACACAATCAGAGTGCTATCTGCGCCATCGGTGCTGCTCGGGCGTATCATGAAGGAGTTGAATACAGTATTTTTACTGATCTTTATACTAAACCGGCTCGTTTTGCTCTTCTTAATCGTACACCCAAAGAAATCCCTGCGTCAGTAGAGGTACCACACACACAACCATTGCCAGACGTATCGGCGCATCATGTGTTTGCTTGGCGTATGATTGCGATTGCTCTTGGGTGTATAGTAGTATGTGCTGCGAGTCTCGTTGTATGGTTATTTTTTTATACCTAGTGTATACTAGAGATATATTTATCTTTTTATTTATGCAACCAAAACGTTCGGGTTTTACCCTCATTGAGTTATTGATCGTTATTGCGCTTATCGCAACGATTGCGAGTGTCGCATTTGTCGCACTTGATCCACTAACACGTTTCCGTGATGCACGTGACAGTGCTCGCTGGGCAGACATTAGTGCGGTGTTGAGCGCGGTCAAGGTCGCACAAGTAGACAATGGCGGTGCGTTTATTGACGCTATCACTGACATGTCTGCGACAACGACTTATATGATCGGAACATGTAGTAGTGGCGCGACAGCATCTGGTGTGACCAACTATTGTGACGTTGATCCAGACAGTGCTGATTGTGTAGACCTCGCAGGACTTGTCAGCGGAGGGTATCTCGGCGCCGTACCAATTTCCCAAAACGGTGAAGGTTCATGGAGTGAGTCTATCACCGGGTATACTATTGAAAAATCAGGTAGTGGCATCATTACGGTAGCTGCGTGTGAATCAGAAAATGCTGAAAGTATCAGTATTACACGATAAAAGAGTAAAAAGAGTGTCTTGACAGACGCTCTTTTTTGTGCTATAATGAGAGAAAATATATTACTTTATCTATTATTTATTTAGCTTCATTTCATATGAAATTTGAAGGTGTTTACGAAAAAACCATTTTGATTGTCAAACCAGATGGTGTTCAGCGTGGTCTCGTCGGTGAGATTCTCAAACGTGTTGAAACAAAAGGACTCAAAATTGTTGGTCTCAAAATGATGTATCTCTCAGAAGCAAAACTTCGTGAGCATTATGCACATATTGCAGACAAGCCATTTTATCCTGGTGTTGAGTCGTTTATGAAATCGAGTCCTGTGGTCGCTATCTGTGCCGAAGGACGAAGTGCAGTAGCTGCTGTTCGTTTGATCGCTGGTGTGACAGATGGTGCTGCAGCTGATGCTGGTACGATGCGTGGAGACCTTGCACTTGGTTTTGCCAACGTTGTTCACTGTTCTGATACAGTTGACAATGCAAAAGCTGAGGTCGCTCGTTTCTTTGGTGAAGATGAAATCTTTGAATACGACAAGACTGAGTGGATGCATGTGTATATGGAGGATGAGAGAAACAAGGCTTAGTAGAAGGCTTAAGAAGCTTAAAAGGCTTAATTGCTACATATTAAAAAGATCTGCTGTGGGCAGGTCTTTTTTATTGTATACTATACATATATGCACGATTATCATAAACTGATTATTTGGAAGCGGGCACTTGAATTTGTCCAACTTGTGTATCGGTTTACAAAATTATTTCCTGATGATGAACGATATGGATTGACCAGTCAATTTCGACGTGCAGCTGTGTCTGTATTGGCGAACATTGTTGAAGGGCGAGGGAAACCAACTGACAAGGATTTTTTAAAGTTTTTGTACATTGCGAAAGGCTCATTGGACGAGTGTCAATGTTATATTGAATTGGCACTCGCGTTACAATATTGTAACAGTACTCAAAGTGAATATATAGAAAAGAAACGAAGTGAAGTAGGGTATTTGTTGTATAAGTTGATTCATTCGTTGGAGAGATGATTGAGGCTTAAGAGGCTTACAAGTCCTAAAAGGCTTAAGATACACATACAGTATAATTGGCTTTTTGAGCCTTGTAAGCTTCTTAAGCTTTTTAAGCCTAAAAAGTTATCCACAGTTTTCTCTTGACTACTCAAAGAGGAGATAGTACAGTATATAATTATATATTCCATATGAACTTTGCGTTTGCACAATATACTCTCAATCTCGCAAAGAACCTCTGCACAGTGGTCCGCTTTATTGTGGTACACACTGACGAGGTGGTCAATGGAATGGCGCGTGCATAAACGCAAATACACATTCTCATAACCACCTCGTCACCGCGAGGTGGTTTTCTTTTGCCGATTGATATGTGTCTCTGCTAGAGATAGGTACGAATCGGGAAGCCAAACACCTGTGGAAGGTGTCTCACTTTTACACGTGAGAGTGGCTAGAAGGGTTCAATTCCCCTCGATTCGACCATTGGCACTTCGGTGCCTCGGCTCAGGACTATTATGTCCTCGTAAACCCGACACGGTGTGTCGGTATTACAAAAGACTGGGTCCTGAGCCACCCACTTCTGGGTTCATAATATATTTGTGAATCAAGAAGTTGGTCTAGCCAACTATCCGTGATGCTCGCGAAGATACCTTCGCAACGCATCCGATCATTACAATTGGGAACGCAAAAAAGGCAAGTACGGAATAGGGAAGTGCACCTCATCTATCCGAGTCGCCGTCGGGCCATGGCTGTAAACGCGTAATTAGTAACGCGTAACGAGTATTTCCTCGTTACTCAGTACTCGTTACTCGCACCATTTACACCTGTGGCCCGGTGACGGCTCCTGTAGAGGAGGGTCATTTGGGATAAACCCACGGGGCGCTGAGCGCCCCACACCGTCCCGAAAGGGACAAGGAGGTCGGACCATGTCCGACGAGAGCACCCCCACCCCCACCCCTCAACCCCCACC
>ERZ724505.175-NODE-175-length-42081-cov-6.439990_pt1 | contig 42081 bp, 39 predicted proteins | sample MGYA00376038_ERZ724505 | MGnify/ENA primary metagenome ERZ724505 (study PRJEB28724, sample SAMN07190884) | wastewater metagenome | isolation source: effluent of sewage treatment plant in Hong Hong | place: Hong Kong | collected 2016-03-17 ... | reverse complement strand
GGTCGCGGGATTTTTCAGTAGAAAAATACCTGTGACCGAATCTCTCTCCTCTCCTAAATCTCACCCCCCACCTACCTTCTGCTATACTAGTACTCATGCCAACATCTGCTTCAAAAAAAATTCTCTGGAGAGTTTCTGAACGTGCTGTCGTACGTAAAACAGCTGACTGGTACTGGATATTTGGAATAATCGGAATGGCTTGTGCTGGAGCCTCAATCATTGTCGGCAATGTTCTTTTTGGGATTGTTGTAATTCTCGGTATTTTTGCAATAACACTCCTCTCGTTTAAAAAACCCTCACTCATTGAAGTAGAAATACAAGAAAAAGGTGTCCGAACAAACACTACTCTTCTGCCCTTCATAACCCTTGAGAGTTTTTGTGTTGACGAATCATCGGATCAAAAAAAACTCCTTCTTAAATCAAAGAAACTTTTTATGCCCCTCGTTGTTCTCCCTATTGGAACAGTAGATACAGCCGAACTCAAAGCTGAACTGACGAAAAATCTTAAAGAAGAAGTACTAGAGGAATCTTTCCTGGCAAAACTCCTCGAACAATTTGGAATGTAGGTTTTTATATAACCAAAACTTAGGTTAAAAAAACTCAATACATGGCGGCAGATCGGTTTTTGTGACTTTAACTTTTTTTATAGGACTCACTCCAACGCTACTTACGTACTCCACACCACCCCCTCTATTACGAAAGAGATTTTTATCAAAAACATACACATACCCAAAAGACGCACTATTCAGCTGGTCCACTGAACTTTTTGTAGCCCGTAATCTTAAAAATATTTCACCATTCTCTTTTTGCTTTGACGAAGCAGAAGAACGAAAACCTTTAGGGCAATTGTTTTTGTTTATAAGCGCCATCATAATAGCGTAATCTGCTTTTGAAGAGGCAAATACCGCGGGATCCCCATCTGGCTTCTTCTCACCATTGCTATAATTGTAGGCTTGACGAGGCTCTAAATAATCTAAATCCACCTCGTCTGAACCATGAAAAACATACTCGTGTGTAGCCTCGAGATCCTGTAACAACTCTCTTCCCGATAATTTCTCTCGTGATTCATTCATATTATAAGATTCTAGCATTTAATCTTAAGCCTCAAACGATACAAATTCGATTCCTGTACGAAAGCACCCCGTGCTTTCTCGAGAGCGCAAAAAACAGCTTTCGCTGTTTGTTTTTTGTGCTCTCGATAGGAATCGAACCTATATTGCAAGTTCCGCAAACTTGCGTCCTATCCATTGAACGACGAGAGCGTATGTACACGTTACAACAAAGAGTGTCCGAACACAATAATAAAACCATCACCATTAAAAAAGCGACACACGGTGTGTCGCTTTTGTTTCTTTGTCAGAGCCGCACTCCGTTGAGCGCCAAAGTACTCAGGATTGCTGTTCGATGAACATTAAGCGTCGACATTGACGTGGCAACCTTGTACCAATCAATGAGTGGGCTCCGCTCAAGCTCTCCTTGAATAAAGCCGAGGTGAGCATGTAGGTTTGCCAAACGAAAATACCATGAGGCAATTGCGCAGTGGTCACCTCCACACAGAGAGACTATGTTTTTATTGAGATCGTTTAAAATCACCCCAAACTTTACACAGAAATCCCGAACCTCCTCAATACCATGTGCCTTGTCCTGAAGTGATGAGAAGTAAGGGCCCTCGACTGCAATATTTTGTTCGATCATACAGGGAGTATCCTCTGCACTTTGTTTAACAGCCATGATTTAGACCTTTCTTTATTAGATTGTTTTGAGAACCAAACCCATACAGACATTACGTCACCTCAAGTACCTTGTCAAAAAATCCCCTTTCGGGGATTTTTTAAGCAGCCTTCTTTATCATTGCTGAAAGTCGAGACTTCTTTCTATCGGCAGTATTAGTTTTTATGAAATCTGTCTTTGCCGCCTTATCGAAAATAGCGTATGCAGTAGGAAGAAGTTTCATTGCTTCTTTCTGATTCTTGTCTGCAACAAGTTTCTTTATTTTCTTTGTGATATCTACGATAGCATCTCTCGTACGAACGTTATAAACACGCTTTCGTTTTGATACACGGAGTGCTTTTTTTGCGCTTGATGTTATTGGCATATGTGGCAGTTACATTAACAGAAAGAGCTGAAAAAGGCAAATCATCACGTCAAAAAGCACCTTCAGACCAAAAAACCTGTAACCAAAGCTCTACGTAGAGTCTTTTATGTTCTATAATCAAACCCATGATATCCCATCTTTCAGGAACAGTGCTTGATACAAACGACCGCTCACTTGTACTCGACATACAAGGCGTTGGTTATACCGTTTGGACGACAGGGCGCATTATCGACGCTACAAAAGAGGGGTCCCCTCTCGCACTATGGACTCATCATGCAGTGCGTGAAGACTCTCAAACCCTCTACGGTTTTATAGACAAGGACGAGCGTGATTTTTTTGAACTCCTCATATCCATATCAGGTATCGGACCAAAAACAGCTCTCGGCATACTCAATGTGTCGAGTGTTCAAAATATTCGTAAGGCAGTTTCAACAGGAGACACCTCTCATCTCACGCAGGTTTCTGGTGTTGGTAAAAAACTCGCAGACAAAATAGTTTTGGAACTCAAAGGAAAGTTTGGTGCTGAAGAATCCGATGGGGTTTCTCTCCGCGATGAGGTTGATGCTATCGAGGCACTCAAGTCACTTGGTTTTACACAAAAAGACGCACGCGAGGCGCTCAAACAAGTTGATACGAGTCACACGAGCACTAGTGACCGTGTAAAAAAAGCTCTAAAAATACTAGGAAAATAAAAAGCTCTTATGTTAGACACGATTCTTTTTAAAATAAAAAAATACATTCCGAAAAGGCTTTTTAAAATCATTCAAAAGCCCTATCACAGAATAATAGCGCTCATAGGAGCAGTGCTTTACCGCTTCCCTTCTCGCCACATAACCGTCATAGGTGTTACGGGCACAAAAGGTAAAAGTTCTGTTACGGAAATACTGAATGCGATTCTAGAAGAAGCTGGTTTCAAAACAGCGGTTTCAAATACTATCCGTTTTAAAATAGATGCCGAATCGACAGACAATCTCTACAAAATGTCTATGCCGGGACGATTTTTCGTTCAATCTTTTTTACGTAAAGCAGTCAACGCTGGCTGTAAATACGCAATACTAGAAATGACTTCTCAGGGCGCAGAACTCTATCGACACAAACACATACAGCTCGACTCGCTTATCTTTACAAACCTCGCACCAGAACATATTGAATCTCATGGTTCGTACGAAAACTATGTGGCAGCAAAAGTAGCAATCGCAAAACAAGTTGAAATATCACGCAAAGAAAAACGATCTCTCATTATAAATAAGGATGACAAAGAAGCGCATCGCTTTCTCTCTCTTCGTGTGCCAGAAAAACACACTTACTCCCTCTCCCAAGCAGAACCTTACACTCTCCAGAAACAAGGATTCACAATGACTGTTCGAGACACACCTATAACCTCACCCCTCTCTGGCGTGTTTAATATATACAACTGCCTAGGAGCAATCACGTACGCACAAACACAGTCGATCTCTATCGAAACCATTAAAAAAGCTCTGGAAAAATTCTCTGGCATACGCGGACGTGTAGAGAGAATTGAAGAAGGACAAGACTTCACCGTTATTGTGGACTACGCACACACGCCCGACTCTCTCCAAAAACTCTACGACGTATTTCAAAGCACTCGCCGTATTTGCGTGCTAGGAAACACAGGCGGAGGACGAGATGTATGGAAAAGAAATGAGATGGCGCACATTGCAGAAAAAGAATGTGACGAAATAATTCTTACCAATGAAGACCCCTACGACGATGTCCCTGAAAAAATAGTGCACGACATGGCACAAGAGATGAGTAAAAAACCAACCATTATCATGGACAGGCGTGAAGCAATAGCGCACGCTCTCTCTTTGGCCAACACAGGCGATTCTGTACTCATCACCGGCAAAGGCACTGACCCCTACATCATGGGACCCAACGGCACAAAAACCCCTTGGAGCGACGCGCTCGTGGCTAAAGAGGAATTACACAAGAAATTGACAAAGTGATAGTAATATAGTATTGTAATAGAGGAACAGAAACCTCAAATACTATCTATGAAAACGATTTGTTCTGAGTTTGAATGGGCACTCCTTCTACGAGGGCTTGATGAGTTCGTCGAGTACCTCAAGAACCCTCAGGAGGCAAAGAGATTGCCCTCCCTGCCTCTCCTACCACCAAAACTCGACGCCATGCTTGATCACGCCTCAGAGGAGGACTGTGAAAAAGCGGAGCAAGAGTTCATAAAGAAACTCGTCGAGAAAGACAGGCCCGCATGGACTGAGTTTCTCTGTGTGGTTCAAAAGAACCCCACAGCAGATCAACGCTACAAAGAGTTCATGGAGCTTTCACCCTTCAAAGGCTGGGTGATAATCCCGGTAAAGAAAGATCTGGAAGGAATCGCTATCGATTCAAAAGGTGTCGAGCTCGCTCTTTCACATCTCCTCGCAAATCAGTTTCGAAACACTGATTTTACAGGAACTGTATTCCTGCAAGTAAAAGACTTTGTGCTAGCACAATAACACTCACCCTTCCGATACAATCGGAAGGGTGTTTTTTGACAATACAAAATAACAAACGTATTTTGTAGGGTATGCCAGAACTACCCGAGGTACAAACAACGGTCGATGGAGTAAACGCCACCGTAAAAAATCTCATCATTGCTGACGTGTGGACAAACTACGCGAGTCCACTAAAAATGCACGAAGGTACTATAAAAAACCCTTCCTATTTTTCTCTATTCAAAAAAACAATTCGTGGAGCACGCATACTCCGCGCAACAAGACGGGCAAAAAATGTACTCATTCACCTCTCCCACCCTCAGGGAAAACCATCTGAGCAAACCATTCTCGTACACATGAAAATGACGGGACATCTCCTCTATGGAAAATATAAAAATAATAAAGGAGTGTGGAGTGCTGTAGACAATATCGCACTTGCTGATCCTTTTAATAGACATGTGCGTCTCGTCTTTTGTCTTTCAAACGGTCATCACCTTGTCTTATCTGATATGAGGAAATTTGCAAAAGTAACCCTCATTCCCACAAAAGATCTCGCCTCCTCTCCTCACCTCTCTGCCAGCGGACCCGAACCTCTCGATAAAAACTTTACCGAGCAAATATTCAAAGAACGTCTGGTTTTGGGAAAAAATAAACCTATAAAAACAGTACTCATGGATCACACGATTCTAGCGGGTGTCGGAAATATTTATTCGGACGAGATACTCTGGCTCGCGGATACGCACCCACTCACCAAAACAAATACGCTCTCAGAAAAAACAATACAGAAAATGTTTAAGGCCCTGCGCACACTGCTTCGCACGGGTATAGACCTAGGGGGAGATTCCATGTCTGACTACCGAAATATTTTTGGCGAACGTGGTACCTTTCAAAAAAAACACAAAGCATATCAAAAGGATGGCCTCCCCTGCAGTAAACGTGGTTGCACAGGAACACTTACAAAAATAAAAATCGGAGGAAGAAGTGCTCATTTTTGCCCAATACACCAGAAGAGAACTTAAACCACTAGTTCCCTGTTATGTAATTCTGTTTTATCATAACAAGATGGACGATACTGCTAAATGGCTTATATGGGCTTTTGTAGGACTTGGAGTTGCGTGGTTTTTGACTGGAGGACCAGAACGTGAAATAGCACGACAAGGAGTTTTCCTAAAACCACTTGCCCCTATCGACTCTGGGCAAGCATACGGCGGTGGCTACATAAACTCACTTTATAACAACGGAAAGACAGAACTAAAACTTCCAAAAAACGCGATAAACCTCGACACTATTGAAGAGGATATTTCTGCTTTTGCAGAAAAAATAAAAGAAGCTGAACTTATACACAAATCCCCTCTCTCACTCAGACCTCTCGTGATTGACGGTTTTAGTGGCGCACAATTATCTGACCATCAAAAAGAGTACCTTCGCATTCTTGCGAGCACAAAAAACACAGGGCCGTTTACACTCACAGGAATTAGAATCAAAAGTACCGTCACTGACAAAGAAATTATCGTTCCTCAAGGAGTAACCCTACCTATTCTCGGCTCCGCATCAAAAAACGAAAAAATATCCCTTGTTCCAGGTGAACGGGCGTTTATAAGCACAGGCAGATCCCCTATCGGAGAGTCTTTCAAAGTAAATATTTGTAGCGGATACCTCGGTCAATTCCAAACATACACACCTGAACTACGACAAGAATGTCCTGATCCCCTCGACGAACTCAAAGCCTCAGGGATCGACGAAGAAACGTGTACTGATTTCGTAAAAAAAATACCGCGCTGTTCTATCTATACAAAAAATATACCCTCAACCCTCTCAAAAGAATGTAGCGCTTTTGTACAAACAACACTCAACTACAATGGGTGTGTTGCCTCTCACAAAAACGATACGAATTTCTTTCGCAATGAATGGAGAATCTTCCTCGGTAATACTCATGAACTCTGGAAAGAAAAAAGAGAAATCATAAAAATACTTGATAGCAAAAACACAGTACTTGATGCAATAACGTACTAAAGGCGCTGAAACTATTTATCAAAAAGTTTAAAAAGTACGATACCCGCAGAAACAGAAACATTGAGTGACTCCTTTTTGCCACGCATAGGTATTTCTATCACCGTGTCGGCCCTTGAGAGAAGTGCAGGAGAAAGTCCGCGTACTTCGTTACCAAACAAAACAATCATTTTGTTTTTGGAAGTGGCTTTTTTGTAATCAATAGAACGTGCAGACTGCTCTACAGCACAAATAGAAAAGCCTTCTCTTGAAAGAGTTTCGAGGAGTTTACCGGGGCTTTTTACAAAAACCCACGGAACACTTTTCTCGGCACCGAGGGCTGATTTTGCGAAATCTTTTCGCGAAACACCAAATCTATCGAGAGGTGTAGGTGTATAGCCGGAGAGATATATTTTTGAAATACCTAGCGCGTCAGCAGTACGAAAGATCGCACCTACGTTATAAACCGAGCGAATATTGTGTAAGAGTATGCATTTTTGAGAATCGGGAGACATGAGACAATACTAGCTAGAAATTGTCATTTGGCAATTTCGTGGTATTATCGATTCCATCGCAATTTGTTGAATAATCAGGTTATAAACAAGCGAAATGCGGCTATAGCTCAGTCGGTAGAGCACCTGCCTTTTAAGCAGAGGGTCGTTGGTTCGATTCCAACTAGCCGCACAAAACAAACTCCGCAAGGAGTTTTTGTTTTGTGCGGCTAAGGAAGCGTGGAGACGCTTCCGTGTTGGAATCGAAGCCTGTTTGAGTATTTTTTCGAGTTTTCTTAAACGAAGAAAAAATCCAAACATGGGTACTGCGGCTGTAAGCCGAGATGTCCAACTGCCCCCTCTCCGTTGACTTCCCCTCCATCTCAAGTACCCTTAAAAAAGAACGCTCCCTAACTATGGTATTCCTACGAATCACTCCTGAATGTGAAAAAGGTGACCACTCGCTCTGCGCAATTGGTCAAAGTCCTCCCCCTGGTGTATACGGTGGCTGGAGATGCACCTGTTATTGCCACAACACGCACGAAGAAAAACCAAACGAAACCCAACTCCTCCTTAAACTGGAGTTAGAAAAAACCACGCTCCAGTAGCGTGGTTTTTAAATACTTAAGGCAAACTGTTCAAGCGCCAATTTGAAATTACGTTTTCCTCGATGGGCGTCATGATACATGCCCACCAACTCTGCGGACAAAGAAAGTAATTCCTCGTTTTTAAAATTTCGCGCAAAGCCCTGAGATTTAGTGAAAACATACGGATTAAGCCCCGCATCTTGTGCATTTTTTGTGAGCGTTGCAAGAATCATACTTTTTATCTGCCAGAATAATATTCCGTGCAATTCTTCGGGAGCAACTTCCTTTTCGAAAGCTCCCACCACCCCCATCCACAATGTCTTCCTATCCCTTCTCCCCAAAGCATCTGCAAGCGAAAACAAACTTGAACTTTCTTTTTTTACTTTCTCATCTTCAAATACAAAAACTTTTTCAGCGTTTTTTTCTATCTTTTTTAAGATTTCTTTTGTCGCACTCGTTTCAAGGATTACAAAAGCATTATCTGACTCTTTGAGTTCACGCACCTTATCCAAAAGTACATCTCTACTCTCGGCGTCCGCCATCACACCATCGAGAAAAACAATACTCTTGTGATCAAACAAACCCTGACTACCCGACAATTCATCAACAAGCGCAGGAGAAAATGAATCAGAGTCAACATGGACAAAAGCAGACTGCGGGCGTTTGCCTTTCATAATATCGAGCAATTCGTGAGCCTTGCTCCTTGTTTTCTCTTTGTTGTTTCCGTAAATGAAGTAAAACATGGGATAAACTAATGACTCATAACAGTTTACTCTTAACCCGTCTGAGAGAAAAGAAAAACTCTTTTGCTTGGTTAAAAGTTAATCGTACCTAGTTACTAGGTATCTTCTCCATTTCCTCCCAATTATCCCCTGCCTTTGCCTCTGCTACACAGGTAATTCCAAAAATATCTTTTGGATCAATAATATTTTCCATGATTTTTTTGAAATCTGACACCACATTTTTTACTTCACTTTTTTTGACCTCATACACGAGCTCGTCATGAACCTGAAGGATAAGGTGTACCTTGTCTGTAAGTTTTTTTGAACGCAGAAAATCATCAATGCGAATCATTGCGAGTTTTACAATGTCGGCTTCGGTGCCCTGAATAGGCGCATTGATCGCCATACGCTCCGCTGCCGCACGTATAAAAGGAAGCTTTGAGTTGATACCTTCGAAATATCTCCTGCGGCCAAAAAATGTTTCGACATAGCCCTGTCGAGAAGCCTCTGCTTTTACCCGATCGAGATACGACGCCAAAGTACTAAACTTTGCAAAGTAGTCATTATAAAACTTTTGAGCATCCTCCCTGCTCGTACCAAGATTTGCTTTGAGAGCGTTCACTCCCATACCGTACAAAATACCGAAATTGATAACTTTTGCCTGACTACGCATGGTCTTCGTTACTTCTGTTTCAGCAACGCCAAAAACCTGAGAAGCCACGGCCGAGTGAACATCCTTACCTGTTTTGAATATGTCGATAAGTTTTTCGTCTTTAGATAAAAATGCAGCAATGCGTAACTCTATCTGTGAGTAGTCGAGAGCAAGAAGTGTGTAATCCTCATCGGCAATAAATGCCCTACGTATTGCACGACCGAGCTCTGTCTTGTTTGGAATATTCTGAAGATTTGGATTTTCAGAAGACATGCGGCCCGTTGTGGTACCAGCCTGCAAAAAGTGAGCGTGCAGGCGTCCCGAGCCGTCTACCTGATCAGGAATAGTATCTATATACGTACCCAAAAGCTTTGCCAACTCACGGTATTTTATTATTTCACCAATAATAGGATGCGCCTCTCTGAGCTTCTCTAATTCAGACTCTTTTGTAGACAGTGCGCCCGTGCCAGTTTTCTTTTGGTTTTTTGCCTTGAGTCCTAAATCAGTAAACAAAACTTCACCGAGTTGTTTTGGCGATGCAACATTGAACTCTTTTCCCGCCATCTTCCAAATGCTTTTTTCAAGCGCATCTAATTGTGCGTGATACTCTTTGCCTAATTTTTTTAAATACTCAACATCCACCCTCACTCCCCTCTCGTCCATTTTCCGCACAATAGGTAAAAGCGGTTTTTCTATTGTTTCAAAAACAGACGTGAGCTTTCTTTTTTCAAGCTCAGCAAAAATAATCTCGCGTGCCTGCGAAAAAGTATCCGTATGAGCAAAGTTGAGAATATCCTCCATGGTGGGATTTGTTACCGACGAAGTAACAAGCCATAGTGCAATTGCTGTTTCTTCAAATTCCTTAGGATCAACGGAAGATACGGCGCTACGATTGGTCGCCACTTCCTTGTCCCCTGAAGAAGCAAGAGGCGTATCAGAGACCACGCTTGTAAGTCGCGTACCAAGCGTTCGAAACTCGAGCTCTGCAAAAAGAGCGTTGGTTTTGTTTGGATCAAAAGCTTCTTTCCATGTTTTTTCAGGAATACGAAAATCAATAGGCGCATCTCGCCTAATAGTCGCAAGCATTTTTGAAAACAACGCTTCCTCTTCGCCGTTTTTAACAAGCTCCAAGATTCGTGGAGTTATACCCGCAAGTCGACAAGTAAAATCGGACGCCTTCAATTTTTCGTACATATTCTCGATGGTGCCAAACTCTTTTATGAGAATGGTTGCTGTTTTCTCACCGATACCTTTGATACCAATAATGTTGTCAGAAGGATCTCCTCGAAGCCCTTTGTAATCAGGCAGAAGTTCCGGCCCAAAACCAAAACGCTCTCTCACCGCATCCTCATCATAAAGAATAGTGTCCTTAATCCCCTTCTTCATGGTGTATACCTGAACTTTTTTTGAATAAACGAGTTGAAGTGTGTCCATGTCGCCCGACGCCACAATAATTTCAATATCTGGTCTACTTTTTAGGTTCTCGACAATTGTTCCTAGAATATCATCAGCTTCAAACCCCTCTTTGTCGTAGAGCGGAATACCAAAAGCGGTAAAAACATCGCGCGAACGCTTGATTTGCTCAATCAGGTTTTCGTCTGTTTTTGCACGACCAGCCTTGTATTCCTTGTATGCTTCATGCCTGTGGGTTGGTTTTGGCAAATCAAAACACGCCACAATATAATCAGGTTTTAAGTCATGAATAATCCCTATAAGCATTGTCGAGAGACCGTAGAGCGCGCCAGTAGGAACGCCCTTACTTGAAGCGAAGTCCGGCAACGCATGATACGCACGATGAAGTATCGCGTGAGAATCGAGGAGAACAAGCCTTTTATTTTTTGATTGAGAAACCATTCCTTAATAATACCCCAAAAAAGAGAGGGTCTTATTTTCTACAACAAAACGGCCCCTTGATACACTTTTTAAAACTCAATGCGACGAGTTGTATCGTCTATCCACGTAAAATTAATTTTTAGAGAATGAGTAGGCATCGCTTCTGAAATACGCTCGGGCCACTCAACAATAATGAGATTCTCAGGATCTTTTATGAGGTCATTCCATCCTAAGTTATACACAGCAGAAACATTTTCGAGACGATATGCATCAATATGATACAAAAACTTCCAGTTTTTATTTTTGAGCTCGTACCTTTTCATAATAATAAATGTCGGACTCACAACATGATCCCCTATGCCGAGAGTGGATGCGAGATGTTGAGTAAACGTTGTTTTGCCTGAACCTAGGTCGCCATAGAGACCAAGAACGGTTGCACCGCTATTTTTAGGATGAGAGGTGAGGCGTTTAATAAACTCTTCCGCTATTTTTTTTGTTTCGAGAGGACTATGTGATGTCATATATTCATACTAGACCAAAATGATCCCTGTGCACAACCCACAAAAAAAGAGGCTTCGATATAATCGAAGCCTCTTGTGCTTAGCGAACCTCTCTGAGGTTTGGTTCCCACCTTCTGACGAAGGGTGAACCGTTACGATAGTAGACTCGCGTGGTGTAGTCGTCGTAGCCGACGTATACACCATCCTTGGTGTAGAAGTCTGCTTGTGCAGACATTTCGTCACCATTGGTGAGCCCGATCGTGAGGATTTGGGCACTCTGTCCGGTTTCAAGCCGGACCGACTGCCCATTATTCGTGTTAATTACCAAAACAAACTTTTGGTAATTATTCTTTACGAACAATCCAGACCTACCGTAGAGCATATTCACCACAAGATTGTTCGATGGTCCGACCATCGAAACGGTAGGTGCCGAAACACTTGCGGACACAGGTCCCACAACTCGCGGACCCGGAAGTACCACACAACCAGAGAGGAAAAACGAAACGAGGCTGACAAGGAACAAGATAGCCGTTTTCATAGAAAGTTCTCCTTTTTCAGTACATACACCATGTATATACTGTTACTATACTATTATACCAAATTATAGGCTTTTGTCAATCCCCTCTCTCGAGGCCTTGTAGAGGGCTTATTTCACTCTCGTTACCCTTACCTCTTTGGTCTTTATCCTTTATACTTATCACCATGACTATCTCATTTGATGAAGAAAAACAGGATAAAAAGCTCGGTGAATTTAGAAAAAAAGAAGAAGAAGATCTTGCTCAAATTGTCGCCCACAGAAATGGCCTTGAGTACGCAAACCTCACCCTCATCCCTATCAACATGGATGCGCTCAGACTCATCCCTGAAAAAGAAGCGCGCGAAGCAAAAGTCGCAACAACAAGCCTTGTTGGTAAAAAAGTTAAACTTGCAGTCACCTCTCCTACAAACGAAAAAATACCTGAGCTTGTGGACGGGCTTACCCGAAAAGGTTTTGAGGTGACTATTGTTGTGGTCTCTACAGCAAGCCTCGAAAAGGCGTGGGGGCGCTATAGTGATTTGTCTTTCTCAACGGAATCAAAAGCGGGCGCCTTCGATATCTCGAGCCACGATCTCTCTACTTTTATTGAGCAAGTAAAAACAATAGAGGATGTTCAAAAAATTATCGGAGAAATAATAAAACTTAAAAAAGGCCTCCGTATTTCAAAAATACTAGAAATCGTTCTTTCGGGTGCGCTCTCTATAAAAGCTTCTGACATACACATAGAACCTGAGGAAAAATACGTACGACTCCGCTACCGCCTCGATGGAGTACTCACTAATATTGTTGATTTTGATCTGGAAACATACGGATTACTCCTTTCTCGTATCAAACTCCTTTCTGGACTCAAGCTCAATGTAAAATCAGAAGCACAGGACGGACGTTTTAGTATAAAAATAAGCGATGGTGATATCGAAATTCGTACATCTATTCTACCGGGAGCATATAGTGAATCTATTGTACTTCGAATTCTCAATCCGAAATCAATTCAAGTGCCTCTCGAGGAACTTGGTATTCCACAAAAACTACTTTCCGTTATTCTCAAACAAATAACTCGGCCAAACGGAATGATTCTCACCACAGGACCAACAGGTTCCGGAAAGACAACCACGCTCTACGCGTTTCTCAAAAAAATTCATAGTCCTGATGTAAAAATCATAACCATCGAAGACCCTATTGAGTACCATCTCCCGGGTATTGTTCAAACACAGGTCGAGAGCGAAAAAAACTACACCTTCTCTGAAGGTCTTCGTTCAACACTTCGCCAAGACCCTGATGTGATTATGATTGGAGAAATTCGCGACAACGAAACCGCGCAAATCGCCGTAAACTCATCTCTCACGGGACATCTCGTGTTCTCAACGCTCCACACAAACTCTGCAGCGGGCTCCTTCCCTCGCCTCATCGATCTCGGTGTAAATCCGCGCATCATCTCGTCTGCAATAAACATAACACTTGCTCAACGACTCGTGCGCAAGCTCTGTCCGCACTGTAAACAAAAAGTTGAGATGACCGCCGAAGAAAAAACAAAAATAGAAAGCATACTCAACTCAATAACTGACAAAAACGAAATCCCTGCCGAGCACGCATCTCGTTTTAAACCGGTTGGATGTGAAAAATGTCACATGACTGGCTACATAGGACGTATTGGTATCTATGAGGGAATACTTACAGACGAAAATATTAACAAAGCAATAGAGTACAGCACGAGTGAGGCTGACATACAAAAAGCCGCATCTACTCAAGGCATCCTCACTATGTCTCAAGACGGTATTATAAAAGTATTGAGCGGAACAACGTCTTTAGAAGAACTCGAACGAGTTATAGACTTAAAATAAAATGAATACACACAACGACATACAATCTATTTCTGACGCATTGGAACGTCTCAAGATAGAGATGGCAACAAGCGAACGTGAACTTCACGAAAAAGAAGCCGAGGTACAAAAATTAAACGCGGATATTCTGAAAGAAAGGAACACCATCAAAACAAGTGACGCAGAAATACACCAGAAACAAACCGAAATAGAAAAAATCAAAGCACAAAAGCTCGAAGCAGAACGCTTGGTGGTAAAAAACGAAAATACACTGAGAAAATCAGAGACTGAGCTTGCTTTACTCAAAAAAGAGAGCGAAAAACATCATCGTGAACTATCTCAGTTCCAACAAGATTACGCTCGCGCTCAAAAACAAACTCCACACAAATAATCTTGGAAAAGTAAAGACTTTTCTAAAGGCTTTTTATGTGTTCCTAAGCCTTTTTTGTATTGCAAACGCCACTCTCAAGGAGTACCATTTTTAAAGAAGCAAAAGAAAATCCCCACTCGGGGAATTTCGGTTCCAGAAGATAAATCTCCAAGCAATACTTGAACGTTGCCCGTTAAGTTAAGCGTAGTTCCAAGGATAGCACCAGCAAGAATGCCGAAGCAGACAACCAGAACGTCCTCAAAAGTTACGCTAGTAAACCGTAAGGTCTAATTGCTTAGAGATTTATACTCTGGAAAAGAAAAAGCTCACGTGAGCTGTACATAGATAGACTAGCACAAACCATTCCAAATGTCAAGTACCCCCTCCCCCTCTCCAAAAACACCCCCATCAAAGGCTCAGACAAAAAATGTCGGAGAAGCTGATGTGTTGTTTCTCGACCAAACCCTAAGACCGTCATCTTGGAAAGAATACATTGGCCAAAAGAACATAAAAAACAACCTCCACGTGCTCCTCACTGCCGCACGAGAACGAAATCACCCGCCCGAACATATACTCTTTTATGGCCCTCCAGGCTTGGGAAAGACAACACTAGCACATCTCATAGCAAAAGAAACAGGGGCTCAAATAAAAGCAACTTCAGGCCCTGCTATTGAAAAAATAGGAGACCTGGCCTCAATACTCACAAACCTGTCATCGGGAGATATTCTTTTTATTGATGAGATCCATCGTCTCAACAAAACAATAGAAGAAGTACTCTACCCTGCAATGGAATCAGGGACGCTCGACATTATTATAGGAAAAGGACCTTCAGCGCGAACAATACAACTCGACTTACCACCTTTTACACTTATTGCTGCTACCACACGTATAGCAATGCTCTCCTCTCCGCTACGGTCTCGTTTTTCTGGAGGTGTCTTTAAACTTGAATTCTACACACACAAAGAAATAGAAGACATTCTCAAGCGTTCTGCAAAAATTCTCGGTATTGCTATCGACGGTGAGCCTGCAGAAGAGATTGCTAAACGATCACGCTTTACACCACGTACAGCAAACTATCTTCTCAAAAGAGTGCGCGATCTCGCCCAAGTAGAGAAAACCGCAGTATCGAAAACAACCGTTGAAAAAACACTCTCCATGCTTGGAATCGATGCTTTAGGACTAACACACGCGGACAGGGATTTACTCAAAACGATTATTGATAAATTTGGAGGTGGTCCGGTAGGCTTAAACACCATTGCGGCTTCCCTCTCTGAGGAACAAGAAACTATTGAAGAAGTTCACGAGCCCTACCTCCTCCAGTTAGGCCTCATAGAGAGAACTCCTCGGGGGCGGACTGTTACACCAAAAGGGTATGAGCATTTAAACATTAAAAACGGTTTGGGATTGTAGAAAAAAATTAATTCATTCTCTCTACCAACCTCATAATTCTCACGTACTATGGCAGGACATAATAAATGGTCACAAATAAAACACAAAAAGGCTAAGACGGACGCACAAAAATCAAAACAGTTCTCAAAATTCTCGCGTCTCATTACTGACGAGGTACGAAAAGCAAAAGGAAATAAAGACGCCGCAGGAGTGCGTACGGCGATTGAACGTGCCCGGGGAGTGAACATGCCAAACGATGCGATTGAACGTGCAATCAAGAAAGCTACCGAGAGCGCACAAGGACTTGAAACAATCACCTACGAGTCATACGGACCTGGAGGATGTGCTCTAATCATCGAAGCTCTCACCTCAAACAAGAACAAAGCTGCTCAAGAAGTAAAACACATACTCTCTGATAACGGATTCTCTCTCGCTTCACCTGGTTCGGCATCGTGGGCATTTGAAAAAAAAGGTGCTGAGTGGGTAGCGACCTCAACCGTGAGTCTTGAAGATGCGGATCTCGCTATTTTAGAAAAACTTGTTGATGATCTCGAAAACAATGATGAGGTGCAGGAGGTTTTCACAAATGTAGAGTAGGGTCTAACGCCCCCCCCTTGCCTCTCTCGTGTCTTGATACAAGATTCAAGATGCTAGATACTATCTTTATGAAACTCATCTCAATCGATCCTGGTTATGAACGTCTCGGGATCGCTATTATTGAAAAACAAAAAAGCACCAAAGAAAAAGTGCTCTTTTCTGAATGTTTTAAAACCTCAACAAAACTTTCACACGGTGAAAGACTTTGTCTCATAGGAAAAGAAATTGAAAAAATAATAGCTGAGCACAAACCAGACGCTCTAGCGATTGAGTCTTTGTTTTTTAGTACCAATCAAAAGACCGCGCTTCTAGTGGCAGAGGCACGAGGCGTTATACTCTTTCAAGCAGCAGCACACTCTCTACCTGTTTTTGAGTACGGACCAGGACAAATAAAAGTTGCAGTGACTGGTTATGGAAAAAGCGACAAGGAACACATCATTTCTATGATCCCAAAACTTGTAGTAATCACCAAGGAAATAGAATACGACGACGAGTACGATGCGATTGCGGTGGGGCTCACTTGCTTCGCAAGTGAGCGGTTCTAGCGAACTCGCTGTCACAGATAATTTTCTGCTGAAAATTTCTGCGACCCGTCCTTTTGAAAAAACTTTTCCACAGAGCGCAGGTCTTCACAAACAAAAACGAATCTGCTAAAAATAGATTCGTCCCGTAAAAAATTTAAACACTGACTGCTATATGCCACACAAAAAAGACAAAAAAGAATTACCGGAAGATGAAGATAAAAAAGTCGTAAAACCAGACGAGGAAGAAAAAGAAGAGGAAGACGATTTCGATCCTAAGAAGGTTACAAGCGACGATGGTGACGATCTCCACGACACCTACTATGGCGCAGACGAGGATGACGAAGAAGAAGATCCTCTCGACTCAGAAGAAGACGACGGCGCAGACAGTTGGTAACAAAAAAACCGCTTTTAAGCGGTTTTTTTGTTACTTTCGAATCTTAAGGAAACGGTGCTTACCTATTTTCAAATCCATATCAGCAAGAACAAGAGCATTAAAGTCCTCAATAACTTTCCCTGTTTTTACGTCAGTAATTGCTCCCTCCCCCACAAGTCTCTTGAACTCTGTTTTTGAAGCAACAAGTTTCGAAGAAATTACCACATCTGCGATAGGAGTTTTTTCAGCAACAGTAACAAGTGGTGCGTCTTCAGGAACACCTCCTTTGTTGAAAGTATCAAAAAAGTTTTTTTCAGCTTTGGTTGCATCCTCTGGTGAATGGTAGAGAGATACTATTTCTTTTGCGAGTCTCACCTTGGCATCTCGAGGGTTTGCGCCCTGTGCAATATCTGACTCTATTTTTTTTATATCTTCAAGAGAAACGTCTGTGCAGAGTAAAAAATACGTAGTGATAAGGTTGTCATGCAGAGACATTGTCTTACCAAAAATATCTTGAGCGGTATCGGTAATGTTAATGACATTACCCCAACTAGTAGACATCTTTCGTCCATCAGTACCCGGAAGCATTGAAAATGTGAGAACATCCTGCTCGGGCATTCCATAGTGTTTTTGTATAACCCTTCCAGCCTTTAGGTTAAACAACTGATCAAAGCCTCCGATCTCAACATCAGCAGAAACAGCAACAGAATCGTATCCCTGCATGAGCGGATAAAGAAACTCTCTCAAAGAAATTTCTTCTCCTTTATCAAGTCTTTCTTTAAAATTTCTTCGGTTAGACATCTGCTGAACAGAAAAACTTTCAGCAAGCTCGGTAATTTCAGAGAAACCCAGCTTTGAAAGCCATGAGCCGTTATATACAAATTCAACCCTTGAGACATCAATAATTTTGTTTATTATTTTTTTGTATCCCTTAAGATTTTCTTTTATTTTTGCTTCGGTGAGCATTGGTCTTTTTTCGATTTTGTCAGAAGGATCACCAATACGTGCTGTAAAATCACCGATCACAAGGACAATCGTGTGTCCTAAGTCTTGAAAAGCTTTTAACTTACGGAGAGGTATCGCCCTACCGAGATGAATAGTTGGCCCTGTTGGATCAATTCCAAACTTAATACGAAGCGGCTTGCCGGACATGAGCTTCTTTTTGAGAGACTCCATGACAAACACATCCTCTACTCCTCTCGAGAGAAGTGCCTCTATTTTTTCTGGACGAGTATCGATACTTGCTGTTTTTTTGAACAATGACATATAAAGAAATGTATCAAAAAATGTTAATTCTGTCTTGTAAGAGAGTGTTTTTGGTGCTATTTTGTATCAAGTTATGAAGACCTCTCGCTCTCTGTTTAGTAAAGAATTTCACAAGCACCCCTTTTTTTTCATTAGCTTAAGCCTGCTCCTTGTGGGTATTGGTATTTTCCTTTTGTGGATATCCACATTCAAGCTTCCAGACTTGAGTTCTTTTGAACAAAGAAAAGTCTCTGAATCAACAAAAATATACGACCGAACAGGAAAAATACTACTCTATGATGTATTCCAAGGCACAAAAAGAACCGTTATTCCTTTTGGGGATATTTCTCGAAATATAAAAAACGCGACTGTTGCCATTGAAGATGATCAATTCTACGAGCATAACGGTATACGCCCTCTCTCCTTCCTTCGAGCAGTATTAGCAAACCTGGTCACAGGGTCATATGGACAAGGAGGTTCAACAATAACCCAGCAAGTTGTTAAAAACGCACTCCTTACAAAAGACAAGCAAATCTCACGAAAACTAAAGGAGTGGGTACTTGCACTCAAACTAGAACGAGTTGTATCGAAAGACGAGATTCTAGGAATCTATCTTAATGAAACTTCCTATGGAGGAAGCATGTATGGCGTAGAAGAAGCGAGTAGTCAGTTTTTTGGAGTAAGCGCCAAAGACGTTACCCTCGCCCAAGCTGCATACCTCGCCGCAATACCCCAAGCAACAACATTCTACTCACCGTACGGAAAAAACAGAGACAAACTTGAAGAAAGAAAAAATCTTGTTTTGCGACGAATGAAAGAAAACGGCTTCATCTCTGATACTGAATACACAGATGCTTTAAACGAAAAAGTAGAATTCCTTCCTAAAAACGAGTTCGGAATAAAAGCTCCTCATTTTGTTCTCTTTGTAAAAGAAATCCTTGAACAAAAATACGGACAGGACATGGTAGAAAATGGCGGACTAAAGGTTATAACCACTCTTGATTATGATCTCCAGGTCAAAGCGGAAGAAATTATAAAAAGAAAAGCACTCGAAAATAAAGAAAAATTCAATGCGGAAAACGCTGCTCTTATAGCTCTCGATCCAAAAACAGGAGACATTTTGTCTATGGTTGGTTCACGAGATTATTTTGATAAAGAAATTGACGGCAACTTCAATGTATCAACGGCAAGCAGACAGCCGGGATCCACCTTCAAACCAATAGTCTACGCTCAAGCATTTCTCGAAGGATACACACCAGAAACAGTTCTCTTTGATGTCGAAACTGAATTTAGTAGTAGATGTGACGCAGAAGGAAAACCTCTCCCTCCAGAAACAGACGAAAAGGTTTGTTATAAACCAGGAAACTACGATGATATTTTTAGAGGACCAATAACCTTGAGAGAAGCTCTTGCTCAATCGATCAACATCCCCGCAATAAAAACACTGTATCTTGTTGGTATAAAAGAGGCGCTCTCCCTAGCAAGAAATATGGGAATAACAGGTCTTGGTGATGCAAACCAATACGGACTTACTCTCGTTCTCGGAGGTGGTGAAGTCTCACTTCTCGATCTCACGAGCGCTTATGGTGTATTTGCAAACAACGGAGTACGGGTTCCTTATCAACCAATTGAACGAGTGGAGAATAATCGAGGAGATATCTTGTTTGAAAAAACAACAACACGAAAAGAAGTTCTCCCTGCATATGTCGCACAAACAATTTCTGATGTTTTGAGCGACAACGAAGCTCGTGCTGCGTCATATGGTAGAAACTCCCTTCTCAACTTTCCAGGTTTTGATGTGGCGGTAAAAACAGGAACAACAAACGACTATAAAGATGCATGGACTATTGGTTATACGCCATATCTGGTTGCTGGTGTTTGGGCTGGAAACAATGACAACACTCCTATGGAAAAGAAAGTTGCTGGCCAAATAGTTGCTCCCCTCTGGAATGAATTCATGCGCTATGTTCTCTCAGAATATCCTGCAGAAAACTTTAAAAAACCGTCTATTCCTGAAAGAGACTTAAAACCAGTCTTTAGGGGTATCTGGAAAGGTGGACGTACCTACGAGATAGACACAATCAGTGGAAAAAAGGCCACTGAATACACACCGGAAGAAACAAGAAAAGAAGAAGTTATACAAGAGGTTCACTCTATACTCTATTGGATAAACAAAGACGATCCTCACGGCGCACAACCAGTTAATCCTGACAAAGATCCTCAATTTGAAAAATGGGAAGGTGCTGTGCGTTTGTGGGCAGAGAAAAATAATTATCCTGATCAAGTAGATTTTACGGCGCCACAACTGAGTGATGACATTCACACACCAGAAGCTAGTCCTAAAATAAACGTCTCGAACCTTCAAGACGGAATGACGGTTAATCAAAAAATCCAGTTCACGGTATCTTCTCAAGGAAGGTATCCCCTCTCAAAAGTAATGATCTATGTAAATGGTGCTTACATCACAACACTAACAAGTCCTTTTACAACAACGCTTCAAGTAGCAGACTTGCCCAATCTTCAGAAAAATAACGAGATGAAAATAATAGGAATCGATAATGTATATAACAGAGGTGAAAAAACTATTCAGTTTTCAACAACCAACTAACGAATATCAAAAACCTTAACACCTCTCTTTGTTATCTCCTCCATAAGAACGCTCTTTTTAACGAAAAGAGCGTTTTTTATTGCAGGAGAACAAGAAAGCAGAAAAATACCATCTTTATAGGTAACCTTCATCGCAGAAACAGGCAGAGAGAAAAACAAAGAAACAACCTCACTAAAAACCTTCTGTGCAAGCTCATGATGAGCACCTAATTTTAAAAACTTCGCTAAATAGTCCTGAATATTAAACATATCCCTATTTATTCATAGGCATTACGAGATACAAAAAAGATTTATCTGATACTCCTTGAATGATCAAAGGTTTGTTTTGACCATTAAAAGTAAAAGATATACTGTCTGAATCAAGAGACTGAAAAGAATCAGCAATATACTTGTGATTAAAGTTCATTTCAATATTTTCACCAGAAAGAGAGGAATCTATCTTTTGAACATACTCTCCGACATCGCTATTGTTCGTTTTAATCTCAAAAACCTTGTCATGCGGTAGAACTGTCATGTGTATCTGATTAAACTTGTCTGAGAAGATATTTGAGCCTTTAAACGAATCAATCACGTCTACTTTGAGAGCAATAACTTCTGTAGAATGATTTTTAGGAATAATTTGTCGATAATCAGGAAAAGTTCCGTCAATAACTCGAGAGACAAGATATAAACCAGAAGCCTCAAAGGCAATTTGATTTTTATCGAACAAAATTTCAATATCCTCATCAATTGTTTCCAGGATGCGAATAATATCGCCTATATTCTTTGAAGGAATAATTACTGGAGTAAAATCTTTTACATCCTTAGCTCGCATTTTTTTCTCAGCCAAACGAAAAGAATCAGTAGAAACAAACACAAGAGAGTCGTCGTGTGGGTGTACATACACGCTAGCAAGCTCTGGTTTTACGGTAGAGTGAGAAGCCGCATACCAGACATGTTTTAATCCTGTTACAAAAACAGCAGGGTTTATTGTAAAGGTTTTTTCCTTCCCCACCTGAGGTAGTGTTGGAAAATCCTCAGAAGACTGAGCTTTTATAGTTGTTGATAGAGAGTTTGTTTTTATAACCAAGTTACCTTCAACAAGTTCCAGAGTTATATTTTTCTCATTTTTTACACAAGCCAAAAAAGAAGCGAGTATTGATCCTGATACAGCGACACTGCCTTCTTTGTGAATTTTTGCAGGTATTGAGACTTCAACACCTATATCAAGATTTGTTGATCTAATAATAAGATTGTTTTTGTCAGTCTTGAGAAGTACACAAGAAAGAATAGGAAGATTGAGATTCTTCCCTGTAGTCTTTTCGACTCGAGCGATTCCTTCAGTGATTTTTTCTTTTACACAGTCTAGCTTCATAATCTTATTATATAAGTCTATTATTATTATAATACCTGTGACTTGTGGGGATAGTCCTTAAAACCTTATTTTTCAACACTTTTTCAGTCTTTTTACACAGATCTCATTGTGTATAAAAAACCTTGCTAAAGTGGATGACTTTTTACTCAGTGAATAAAGGGTGACTACTCAACATTTCATACCCAAGCTAATTCACAGTAATCCACATGGTTATCCCCAGAGTTATCCACTTAAAACATTAGAGACCGAATATGGCTTAACTCCTGAGAAAGAAGATTGTTTGTCTTTATATCTTCTTTTATTTTCTCACACGAGTGTATAACAGTTGTGTGATCTCTACCACCAAGCTTCTCCCCTATTGAAGGGTATGAAATATTCATATCTTCCCTCAAAAGATACATAATAATCTGCCTAGGTTTAACTATTTCCTTCTTTCTTGTCTTCTCATAGATAAAGTTCTCTTCAACGTTGTAATAATCAGAGACTATCTTCACTATTTCTTTTACAGAAAGTGATTTTTTTGGTTTTGACGAGTCTTTTATGAGGTTTTTTACCTCAATAAGGTTCAATGTTCTCTGTTTTAGTTGTGTTTGCATCACAATAGAGTTGAAAATACCCTCAAGTTCACGGATATTCCCTTCTATGTTTGAAGCAATAAAGTCTAAAATCTGATCATCAACAAAAACATTGTTAACTTTAGCTTTTGTTTTGAGTATTGCCATACGAGATTCATGGTCTGGTGCAGAAATATCAACAATCATACCCGCAGCAAAGCGAGATTTAAGACGCTCTTCGAGATTATCTATATAGTTCGGGTGCCTATCAGAAGAAAAGATGATTTGTTTATTGTTATCGTAAAAAGTATTAAAAAGATGAAAGAGTTCTTCTTGGCATTTCTCTTTTCCTGAAAGGAATTGTGTATCATCCATAATAAAAACATCATATTTTCTGTACTTTTCTTTAAAAAGGTTCATTTTTCCACCTTGAACAGCGTTGACGTAATCAACAACAAATTTCTCTGAGGTAACATAAATAACTTTAGAATTAGAGCCGTTATTTTTGAGGTAATTCCCTACTGATTGTATGAGATGGGTCTTTCCTCTTCCTGTATCGCCGTAAATAAAGAGTGGGTTATATGAAATACCTGGTTTTTTGAGTACCGCTTGTGATGCTGCGTGAGCTAATTCATTGAAAGGTCCTACAATAAACGATTCAAAGGTATAACGAGGGTTGAGATTGTCTTCTTTGTTTATGTAAAAATCCTGAAGAGGAAGTTCGTTTGTAGGAGAGATTTTTCGGACAACTTCAGCCTCTTGTTTCTTGCTGTCTGACTTAGAAATGTTGTATTCAACAGATCTGATGTCTTTACCACTGTCTCTCAGGCTCTTGAGAATGCATTTGTGGTATTTGTTGAGGAGCCAATCTCGTACAAAAGCGTTTGGCACAGCAACGTGAACCACACCATCATCTATTTTTGATATAAAAGTATCCCTGAACCATGTGTTGAAGTTTGCTTTTGAAACTTGGAGTTCTATTTCACCGAGTACACCATCCCAAATTTTTTTTGTTTCAGACATAGTTGTGTGTTTGGTTGAGACTAAGTATAAAGGCTTAATGGAATTTTAATACTTGTGGAAAACGAGTAAATATGTTAATAATATGTGAACAATCTGTTAATAAGAATATTTTTGTTCCGAAAGATTTTGTTTTAAAATAAACCATTCACTTATGGCAATCGTATATAAACCAAAAAATAGAAAACACGCTCGTGCTCACGGCTTCCTTTCTCGAACCAAAACCAAAGGAGGACGAAAGACTATAAAGAGACGAATGCACAAAGGCCGAAAGAAGCTTGGTGTATAGTTTCTATACCTATGTTAGTAAAAAATCGAAGACTGACTACTTCCCTACTTAAAAATGTGTTTGCATCAGGGAAAAGCATCTTTGGGCAGGAAATATCGCTTGTCTACATCAAAAGACAGGACACAAACCCAACCCGCTTCGCTTTTTCTGTGTCTTCTAAGGCTGTTAAAACCGCGGTGATGAGAAATAGGATTCGTAGAGTGGGCTACACTAGCCTCTCTTCTTTTCTATCTGAAGTTAAGCCATCTTTTGATGTTGTTTTTATTGTTAAAAAACCACTTGATCTCACTATTTTTGATTTAAAATCGTCACTAGTTTCTCTGTTGAAAAAAACTTCAATTATCTAGACTTCTGTTTTCTGTTGAGGAATACCTTGAGGTGCAGTAGTATTAACACCATGTTTTCATATTTATATCATACGTTTGTTTTCGACCCTCTTTATAATGGTTTTGTTTTTCTTATAGGAGCTCTTCCTTGGGCAGATGTTGGTATTGTTGTGGTGATTCTCACCCTCGTTGTTAAGGTTATTCTTTTCCCTTTGACGCGTAAGGCTGTCAGGACTCAGATAATCATGAAGCTTTCTGACAAAGACATTCGTTCTATCAAAGAAAAGTACCCGAACAAGCAAGAGCAGGCTTTAAAAGTGATGGAGTACTATAAAACAAAGAATATAAACCCTTTTTCTGGTATCCTCTTGCTCCTTATTCAGATTCCAATACTTTTTGCTTTGTACAAAGTCTTCTATTCGAACGGATTAGAGGTTTTTAACACAGAGATTCTTTACTCTTTTGTTAAAATACCTACCGCTGTAAATGAAATCTTCCTTGGTATCTTTGATGTCACTCAAAAAAGTTATGTTTTAGCGCTTTGTGCCGGTATAACACAGTTTATTTATGCCTATCTCGCCTCTCCAAAGGCTCAGCCTCGTAAGGAAGGAGCAAGTTTTTCTGATGATTTGGCGCGTAATATGAATCTTCAGATGAAGTACTTTCTCCCTCTTTTTATTTTTTTTGTTTCGTATCACGCAGCAGGTGCTCTCGCTATATACTGGACCACAAGTAATATCTTTACTATCTTCCAAGAGCTTTTTGTTAGAAAGGAATTATCTAAAAAAGATCAGGATAAGTTAGCCCCTATCAACTAAACAAAAAACCACTCGATCTCTCGAGTGGTTTTTTGTTTAGAGGCGGAGGCTGTATGCCCACAAAGTTAAGTCTTTTTTGTTCGTAAAGAGCAATACGTTTTCTTGAGCATCGAGAGAGAGGTTTGTTATGTCGAATTCCTCGAGTGCCTCTATTTGAGGACTAAGTATTTCTTCAGTGTCCCCTGTTTCGGTGTTTATCTTCCAAACAGAGTCGTTTGTCGTTACTTTTCCTTGGTACCACGCATCAGGATAATTGTTTTGTGGCAATGCTTGAGAGATTGCGCAGTAAAGAACGGTTGCATCGAGTACGCTCCACACACATTTGTCGGTCATTGTTTGTAGAGAGAGGTTTGTCGTCTCTCCTGTTTTGGTGTTGAGAACTGCTGTTCCTACTCCAAAACCTTTTTTACCGCTCATAAGTATGAGGGAGCCGTCTTTGTTGCTGAGTCCTGAGAGGCCAGGAGCTCCTTGGCTCACTTTTATATACTCACCTGATGTTGTGTTGAGTGTGTATATGAAACCTGTTGCTAGAGAGCTTGGGCTTGGAAAAAGTAAAACAGACCCCGGCTGGCTCCATGTATGACTCCATGTATTAAACGAGGAGTTTATAAGTGCTGTTTTCTTTGTTCCGTCGATGTTTGCAATAATACCTGTCGATCCGGTTTCTGTTTTTGCCGTGTAGAATATTCTATCTCCAAAAACGTTAATTTCCGCAATGTTGTCAGGGAGAAATATTCCTTCGATAGCTTGGTCTGGAACAGTTGTAGTGCTTATGCGTGCATAGAACGTGCGAATTGTTTGATTGTCATCGCGTAGATAACGAAAAAGTACCTGATTGCCTTGATTTGACCACAAAGCCTCTTCTATTTTAGGTATTGTTGTGTTAGATATTCGTTTTATTTCAAGCGAATCAGTGTAGGTTTCAAAGATGTGTCCCGTTGCGCGTTCAACGTAGCGGATGATAGTTCCGAGTTTGTTGGTGAATACTACTCCCCCAGCTACTGGTGTCTCTGATATTTTTCTCAAACGAGGTATATAGTTTAAATCAAGGCCAGGTGTAGTTGTGGTTGTTTGGTTTGTTGTACCTGGATTTACAGGTGTCGTGCCTCCACCCTGTCCAAAAGGAAAGAGGTTTTCTCCATCGGTTTGACTGAGGATGTCGTTTGGATTCTTGTCCATCATTAAAAACCATACTCCAAAAACAAGAGAGATGAGAGCGATAAGTATGAGTGTTATAAATATTTTTTTTGACATAGTTTTTAAATACTACAAGTTCCTAAGGTTTCAAAAGTTGGTGTTGTTGATTGTGTGCAACTGTATTTGGCGTTTAAAGCATCGTCGATTTTTTTGATGTTATCAAGCGCCTCTTTTTGCAGAGCGGCCGCTTTTGTCGGGTCTGTTTGGCTAATAGAAGAAACCGCCCTGCGAGCATCTGCCATTATTTTTATGCGCAATTCTGTAACCTTGGTTTTGTCTATTGATACAAGGTTTTTCCCGAGTTCGTTTAATGCTCGCGCGGTGTCTATCTCCGAAGTTTTTTCTGCAACGACATAAGTCTTGTTTGCTTCAGCTTTTTGAATCTCTTCCTGAGGCGCACCCTGCTTTTTTAGCTGGTCTATTCTTTGTTGCTCTATATTGCTAAGTCTTTGAAGGGCTTGTGTTGCCATATCAAAATTTCCAGCAGAGAGTTCTGTTATTACTTGTCTTGTATTTACAAGAGTTAAACCATCAAGCCTTAGTTTCTGAGCCTCATCATTAAGAGTAGTAGCCTCAGCCGTTTTTGATTGATACTGAGAGTCGAGTGTTGTTATTTGAGCTTCCAGTGCTTTTGCCTCGTTGGAGTTTTTGTCGCTAATAGCGTTATAGCGGGCAATGAGTGTGTTTTTTTCTGTGAGAAGTGTCGCGGCTTCTCTTTGAGCTGTTGAAGCTTTTGCGTTAGCAGCGTCATAGTTTTTTTTAAGGTCGTTTATCTGAGTCATGATCGCAGCCCTTTCGGCGGTATATCCCTCGAGCGCCTTACCGTCAGAGGTTGGAAGTGTTGTATTAAAATTTACGAGGTCTTTATTTATTGTTTTTAGTATGAGATAGGAACCAAGAAGGAGTACAAGTCCTAGGAAGGCTGAGGTTATTTGTTTTTTTGCATCAGTTTTAGCACCAAAAGACTCCATGACCGTGTATTTTATTCCGCCAATTATTACCATAACAACAGCAAGTATTGATCCTATGCCTATTGCTACGGTATATATACCAAGGACGAGGTTTTGAGGAGATGACAGGTTTTTGCCTTTTTCAGAAACACCAGGAATTGTAGTGAGGGGTGTGTAGTCAACGGCAAAAACACTAGTGTATAAACAGAGCCCAATGAAAATACAGATTCCTAAGATAATTCTTTTAAAATACGTATTCATGTTTTATTGAAAGAGTATTCGAGTCTTCGTGTTCGTTCCCTGGAGTACTTTGCGCGGGTTTTGAATAGTAATTCCGATATCCGAGCTACCCACCTGCCCCGTTTCTTTTCGTAGGGTAAGTTCGTTGCTACCAGCTGCGCTTCTGATTGGATTGTTATTCATAGTCCACTCAAACGAAAGTTCTCCTAGTGATTGTGTTTGTGTTGAAAAAAAGAAAGGGGTGGCATAGAGAGTTATTTCTTCATTAGTCAGGCTGAATGAGGATGGAAGTGTTTTGTTAAAAAGTATTCCATAGAGCGGACTTTTCTCATACATGAGTATTTCTAGTTGTTGTGGCTCAACAATAACCGAAGCCGATCCTGTGATATTCTCTCGAGGACTAGATACTTCTACACTGATATCGTTACCTTCTCGTAGATAAGATGTTTTGTCTGAGATAAAGAAGTCTTTTCCGTATCCCGAAGCGCTCGCAACAACCTCGCCGTTTTTCTTCCAGGTGTATACAAGATCTTTAGGGTTCATTCTTTTGCCTTGTGAGCTAAAGAATTCTGGTATCGCTACGACCTTGAGGGCTCCACCAAGGGTGTAGAATGATCTTCCTTTATAAAAAGGAGGGATGTATCCATCAGATTCCCATATAAGCGTCACTTCTGTTGGGCGAAAAGTTATGCTGTCACGTATTACACCTAAGTTTTGAGTATTTATTTCAACCTGAATACTTGTGACGGAGCCACTTTTTCCCGTGGTTGTTTCAAGCTGCTTCATACCAACACCTTCTGCAACGACTTTTCCGTTTACTGACCATTTGAACGTTGCGTTATCAAGATTTGTGCTAAAGCTCTGAGTTTTTACCACAACAGATTGGTTGGGTTTTGGATTTTCAGGGACGAGACTAATACTTACTCCCCCACTTCCTAGTGGAATTTGAGCATGGAGAGACGGTGAAAGAGCAAAAAATAAAAACGATAAAAAAAATATGAGTGGTGTGCGAACCATACTGCATAAGTATATCACAAAGCTCATGACGCAAAACACACCATGTGGAAGGTGTGTTTTTACTAAAGTTTTTTCTTTTTAGAGACCTTCGGCTGTTTTTCTCGCCTGTTTTATCGCCAAAAGCTGAGAAGGGTCTGAGGTGATGATCTGATCTTCTGTGTAGGATGCAATTATTTTGATTGCTACGTGTTTTAGTCCCACAAAGAAGATACCTTCACCCACGTCTGACTCCAAAAGAAGATACTTTTCCTCATCGGTGAGGTTAAAGGTTTGTTGAAGTCTATCGATGGATGAGGGAGATTGCTTGAGGAGTATCTGAATAGATGAGTTGGTGACAATAGGCAATCCATAAGGTGATTTCATGAAGTCATCAACGTCCTGTGTAATCGTTGCAAGGCCCAAGAAGTACTTACGTCCACGCTTTGCCATACCGAGAAGGAATGAAGCTGTGTCTTCGGAACGCATCATCCACCATGCCTCATCAATAACAAGGAGGCGTTTCTTGAGGTTTTTGCGAACAGCATTCCATATATAGTGCGTCACAATATACATTGCTACCGGTTTAAGCTCATCTTCCATATCACGAAGAGAGAACACTATAAATTTCGCACTAATGTCTACGTTGGTTGGTCTGTTGATAAAGCCTGACCACGTACCCTTGGTGTATTTTGTGAGTCGTTGCACGAGAGACTCCCCTCCTTCCATGCCGGCAAGCACAAGTTCAAAGTCAGAAAGGAGTGGTGGTTCTATGTTTGCAAAATCAGAATCAGGAGTAATGTCTTTGAGTGCATAGGTCTCAGTGATAGCGCGATCAATGATCGCGTCCTCTTCGGGAGAGAGTCCCCCCATCATGATACGAAAGAGTCCTACAAGGTTTATAATGTTTGACCTTAAAACATCTGCAGGAGATTCATCTTCGCGCGCAATAGGAAGTTCGAATGGGTTTATGTGATGTTCAGAGTTGAGGGAAATGTTGAAATACTTTCCACCTGTTGCTTCGGCTAGGTATTCGTATTCCCTCTCAGGGTCTATAACAATAACTTCTGTGTCAAACATGAGGGTTCTCAAAATTTCAAGCTTTGTTGTGTAGGACTTACCTGATCCGGATTTTGCAAATGTTATAGAGTTGTAGTTCTCAAGGGAAAAGCGGTCAAAAAGCACAAGTGAAGAGTTGTGCCTGTTGATTCCATAGAGAATACCTTTGTCAGATGTAAGGTCGAATGAAATAAAAGGAAAAAGACTTGAAAGTGGAGATGAGTTGAGTTTTGAATGTACAACAAGCTCGTCAGATGCTGTCGGTATGTTTGAGCGAAAACCTTGCTCTTGTTGAAAAAGTGCCGGTTTTACGTAGACGAGTTTTGATTCGAGTATTGATTTCACTTCCGATTCTGTTTTATCAAGATCAGCCTCGGTGTCCGCATAGATGGTTATATAGAGACCCACATCAAAGAGTTTTTCCTGTGCCTGTTGTAGTTGATCACGAAGGGATTCAAGGTCTTGATATGCAGTGTCAAGCATGGGGTCACGCACAAGTCCTTTTTGTTCTCTGATGTTTATTTGGCTTTGAACCTCAGCCACTTTTTTCTGAAATTGACGCAGAACCTTTGCTGTTTCAACAGGATGAATGAATATCGATATGTTAAAAACCTTATCTAGGTTAATGATTGGAGCAAACCAACTCTCTGTGAGAAAGCGTGGGTATGATATGACGAAGAAGCTTCGACAAATCTTGTCTCCCAAATTAAGTTCACGGGGTGTGACCTTGAGCGCTGAGGGCGCAATAACATCTTTGAGCTCTAGAATACCAGCCTCATAGATTTGTTGAGGAAGAACTGGTGCCACGAGTGATCCTTGACGTTTTGGTTTTAAAAAATCGAATAGTCCCATAGGGAGAAGTTTTAGTTTTCAGCTTCTTAATAATACCATGTAATAATTTTCCTATTAATGGATTTTTGTTAAAAATTGATTATTTTTAAAAGGCTGTTTACGAAAGAGGTATTGGTTTTTCGGTGTCTCCGGGATTGAATATTTTGTAAAAAAGCTCCACAACCTCTTCTGTTCCGAGTTGTATTGTTCTGATACCACAACGCACGAGACCTTGCTCCACAACGCTAATACGTTGCTCTAATTGACTTCGGTGTTCTTCGAACTGTTCGAGTTTTACTTCTGCGTTTGAGGCAGAGGATTGTTTTTGTTTACTGAGAAATGACCCTGGTCCTGTTTTTGAGTTGAGCACAGGTGGTGTGTAAGGAACAACAACAAAGAATGTTTTTGTCATTATGTTCGAGTTCTCGGTAAAGTTTTTTATGAACTCTATATATTCCTTTGTTTGTATTTTGAGGAGATCCCCTACTTGTTCCTTGAGGCGTCCTTCGAGAAGAGCTATATATGGTCTAATGTCGAGACGACGTGATTGGATAAAAATTTGTACAGAGAAATCGAGTGAATTCAAGAAATTTTGAAATTGGTACATTACTGATTGCTGTTCTTCACTTGATTTGAGTGCAAAGTTTATCGATGATGCCATCACAATACCACGAAGTGATCCGTCCTTGAGAACAACCGTGCTCTGTCGAATTTCTTTTATAGGAACAAAATCTTGAGATGTTTTTGATTTTACTTGAGAAGGCATGGATTTTAGAATAGAGAACAATAAGAATTATACCTTATTATCTAATCTGTTTGTAATATCTTGGCTTTTCTTTTAAAAAGTATTTCTACCGCCTTTTCCTTGGGCAGGGTTTTGTGCCTGTTTTATATCAAGGCTCCAGGTAAGATCTTTTAGTTTGCTGTCGGAAAGTTTTGGAATATAAAGACTAGAGGTATCTATCGCCTCTTTTTGATTTACTTGTGTCACTTGTCTTTCTTTTTTTCTCCAAATATAGAGTTTTTCAGAAAAATAGTATTTAATCGCGGCTTCGAGTACAAAAATAAAAGGTTTATTGTTTACTTTGTAAAAAGCTAAGGCAAGACCTGTGCTCGCTATAGGAATGACAAACAACGCTGTTATAAAAAGATTCCCAATGAAGCTATAGACTATAAATGCTAAACCAGCACTTCCCGCGAGGTAGAGGAATTGTTTAAGGGTGAGAGGTCCGAATATTTTATCCTCTACTTCTATGAATTGTGGAACTTGAAATCGCATATGTAAAAGGTTTGAGGTTAAAGCTTTTTAGTATATACAATATAACACCCACGCCTTCTTTCTAAAACTGGAACCTAGTTTATCGGTTCTCTATAAGGGTCAGATGATCTCGGTCTTTGGTCGTTTGGGCTTTGGCTAACGGTTTTTTGAAGTGGTTGTGAAGGCGGTGTTGGCGGAACGGGTTTTTTTACAGGGATTTGGCTCTTCCCTCCAGGAATTTGAACTATACCCGTAAGTCTCCCTACCATAAGTTCTGTAGACGGTTTCTTGGGCGCTTCGTTTTGGGTAGGGTTTTCAATTTCATGCAGGATCTCTTCCTTTGAAGGGTGTTCTTCTGGTGTTTCTCGTTCGTCTGCTTTTTCATGAAGTTCCATGAGCGACTTTCGCACAGGCAGAAATACTTCCGTGTTGAGATCTCGAACAATATCTTCCACAGTTTTTGTGTTTATGCCCAGCCTCCCTTTGAGTTTGTTTAGGAAGAGGTCGGGATGAGTTATTCCAACCATAACCCGTATGATTTCTTCGTCGAGTATTCCGCTTTGATCAATACGTAAGCTGTATTTTTCGGCGATCTGTGTAATACGACCCCCTACTTCAACCGAAGTGATCGCATTTTTTAACTCTTCTGGTAGAAGATCAAATTTTTCTTGTAATATTTTTTTTTCTGAATTCATTTTTTTATTTATTCAGAAGATGGTTTTGTTTTAGGATCTTCTGCAGGCTTTTCCTCTTTATCTTCAAGCACCTTTCCTATTTTTTCTTCTCTCTCTTGTTTTTCAACCGCTTCTCCTGTTTTTACTATTTTAGCAAGTTCTTTTTCTACTTCTTTTAGGTCGATAATTTTTATTTCTCCTGAAGAGGGGTCTTTTTCTATACCTTTTTCTATCTTTATACCTACTTTATTGAGCTCTTTTATTTCAGCGGTTAGAATTTGGATTTTCCTGTCATTGATTTCTTTTTCTATTCTTTGCTTTTCTCTTCCTGGTGCTAATGCAGCCTCAAGTGCTTCTATTCTAGCCTGTTGATTGCTTATATCGCTCGTATCTCTTCGTACCTCTTCAAGTTCATTTTCCAATTTAACAAGATCTCTGTCTCCAAAAGCCTCAGCTTTCTCTTTTTTCTGATTAAGGAGGGATGTTATTTGAGGGTCTTCTTCTATTTTTTTGCTTGTCTTGCTAGCTAGCTTTTTTGCTTCTTTTTTGAATGCCGCATCCGCTTTCTTTTGTATGTCGTCAGCTGCTCCCGCCCCGTTAGGACCGCTAAAGCCAAGAGAAGCACCAACTATCGCACCCGGAAGTCCCCCTACGAGCAGTCCTGTGGTTCCCCCAACTCCTGCACCAATAGTTCGATTAAAGAGACTGTTTGACTTCCTGAGGTCTTGTGCATATTTTTGTCTTGCAATTTCACCTGATATTCCCTTGCCAAGTTTCTTTGCAAATTCTTCTTGAGCCTTTTCTTCTTCTTTTACTTTTCCAGCGTAACCCTTGTCAACCCCTTTAAAGGTTGATTTCGGTAAAGCTTTGTCTAGTTTTGATTCTTTTAGGGCGCTAGAGAGTCCAAAACTACTGTTTGCAATAGCGTTCGTTGCTGTCAGTGCTGCACGTCCGCTCATCCTTCCCACTATATTTTCAGAGCCTGCTAGTTTTGATACGGCTGAACTTTTTGCTACAACTGATGCTAGTCTGCCGGCAACGCCGACACCTATACCGCCGAGGGCTATACCCAATCCTCCTTTGATTGCTCCGGTGATCATTTTTCCCGATTCTCCGCTGAATTCTTTTGTTTTATCGAGACTTGTTTTGATCATGAAGTATATAATGAAAAACAATGCGTAGTCAGCAAAGGTAAAGCTTGAGTGTGTTATCGGAGAGGAACCACTACCCTTTGTTGCATCGTATAAATTACTTTTTTGTATATTATCTACAAAAAGTAAAGTAATGTAGAGAAGTAATAGAAAAACTGGCGCAACCAGGGCTTGGCCTATCAAGTCGTCTTTCCACCTCTGGCTTTCCTTTGCTAGTTTGGGAAATACCTCTCCTACAAATCCAATGGGAGACAAGATAAGTAAAAATACAAACATTACAGTTCGTGTAATGAAAAGGAAGCTTATCTCTAAAAAAACCTTTATTGACATGAGGTAAAGTACACACATGGCAATTATTGCAGCAAACGCTGACAGGTCGTCAATTTTTTTTGTTTGGAACATTTTTTCGAGTCCAAAAATAGCCTGAATTGTTTCACTGATTCCTGTTGTGTTTGAAGGGTTTAGTCCTTGGATTCCGTTGTAAATCCAGACTGCGAAAATGTTTGAAACATCGATGACTATTTTTGTGAAATAAAGACTGAAGTTTATGAGTACCGCCGCAATGATTACGTTTTTGAGCGATGCCCATGTTTTATGGTTGTCTGCTTGGATAATCGTTTTGATGGAGATGTAGATAAGCGAGAAAATAAAGAACATGTTGAAAATATCTCGTACTGCTTTCCATCCGATATTAACCGCATCTGAATTAAAGAGCGTTGTTGCTGAGAGCGAGAGGGTTATCGCAAGGTCAGTGATTTGACCCGAGAGAGTGAGTACCCACGAAAGAGGTGTTGCAAGTCCATAATATAAAACACGAGCAAAAAGACCGTAGAAGAAATCAGCAGGTGCAGCGGCAAGGTCAGCAAGAGTAGTCAGGGCGTTCATAACTCCTGCGTGTGAAACTTGAGGTATAAAAAGAAATACCCCCATGCTACAGAGTACAAGCGCTATCATGAATTTTTTTGATAGAAGTCGACGCATTTTTTTATTGTACTACGAAGTTTATTCGCTGTGTGGTGAGGTTGTTTCCGGCACTATCAAGGACTCTTACTTCAATCACGTAATTACCACTAACTCCTACCCTCTTTGTTCCGCTCAGGTTTATTCTGTAACCATTGTTAGGGTCGAGAGTCATTCCTTGTATAACGATAGAAGATTCAGTTGTTCCTGTTATTGAAACGAGAGAGAGCGTGCCGTTTTGTCTTCCGTGGTAGAGGTCGAGTGAATTAAATACACTAGAGAATGATATAGGTGCGCCTCCAGATGTTTGTAGATTTGTTTCGACGCGTATACCGCTTCGTGATGAAGCCGATGAGATGGTCGAGGTGTAATTGAGGGGTGCGCTTGATGTGACTGTTGAGTTGCTCTGCATTGCTACACTCGCTCCTCCTGTTTGTTGTCCATTGCCTGCTCCGACGTTTCCGTTTGGATTTGTTGGAATAGTTGATGTTCCAAAACTACCACCGGCAGGAGGCGTTACTGTTTCAATGACTTCAACCTCAACGAGCTCAAGGGGTCTATAGCATGGTTCATACTCAGACTGTCCATCAAAAGAGAATGTTTCTCGACACTGATAATCGAGAGTTCCAAATTTTTGTATTCTAACCTTGCTTCCTGATATTCCCACTGGGACGATGATTGGATTTGGACTAGACTCGTTTGGAAACAGCGGACTACTCTGCCAGACTTGATTATCGTTTTCGTCATAGACGATTACTTGTATTTGTTCGAGTGTTTGAGATACAGGCTTGTTTGTCACGCGCCAAATACGAACCTCTTTGATTGCAGTGTTTCTTCCTAGGTTTGTTTGCCACCACGGATTTTGTTCTTCTCCTGTTATTGCAGGAGGCATGTAGGTGGTAACATTTCCTTCGTTGATTCCGTTTACCGCATTAGACGCGCTTCCTGGTCCAGAACTTGATTGATTTGCTGAGGTGAGTAGTGCGGTGTTTCGCTCTACAACATCATTAACTCCAAAATTTTTTTGGATTTCATTTTGAGTTTCGGTTTGAGCATCTGAAGCGTTTTGTGCCGACTGGTTGGTGATATCAAGTATTCTTTGAGCATTAGGGTCTGTGTTGATGAGTCCTATTGCTTCTTCGTAGCTATTGATACGATAGTCTTCGATTTCTGAAGTCGCACCGATTACAACAGCTGACCCTGCTGGATTAACTCCGTAAAGTTCTTGTCTATATTTTGCTAAGTAATTTGTTCCTGAGCTTGCAGATTTTTTCTTGCTGAGACCAAGTATACCCTGCGCGCCGGTGATTGCTTTTTGTGCAAGCTGGTTAAGAACTGCTCCAATAACCTGGTCAATTTCTTGGGCTACTGCAAGTTGTACTTCGCTTTGGTTTATAACACTGCTGAGTTTACTCCCGATAATTGATCCAGGGGTGCCTGTTTTTGTTTTTCCTGGTTTACATTCTGGTGTCGGTTGGGTTGTTGTTTGTAGATTCGAGCCTCCTACCTCGTAAGGGGACGTCGCTCCATTTACTCGTGCGATTGCCTCATCTATTGTTTCCATTTCTTCACAATAGGTAAAGTTGAGGAAACCCGCATTTCTTTGAACTTCTTGGGTTTTATCATTTAATTTTGCTGCAACTCTCTCTGCGAGTTCCCCTTGTGCTGTAAAGTAGGCACCGTAGACATTGTTTTGTGGTTGTGTGGTGAGCGTGAGCCAATTATCCCAACCTCGTCCACCATTATCTTCCAAAAAGTTTTCTGCATTATTGGCGATATCACTCACGGTACATCTAAATTTTTCACGAGTAGGTTTGCTGTATTTGAGCGCGAGGGAGAGGCGTATTTGTGCAGAAAAATCATTACAAAGCCAGCCAAGCTCTGATCCCTCGATAAAGTTTCCAATTACCCCATCCGCGGTGTCTGTGAGAAGCCCCTCGAAGTCTGTTACGAAGAGAGGTTTTCCATCAAAGCCTGAGTTTACCCATTCAACCACACTTGCTCCGATTTGGCGCACTAAGGTAACAAGCATTTGTTGGGCAAGAGGTTTGAGTATGCAGTTGTTAAAAGACAAAGAGCCAGCGGCAGCGGTGTTTGCTATATTTCCGCCAGTTCCATTATTTTTTGCAGGGACACCGATTATTTCTATAGCCCATTGTGGAAAGTGTGCGCTCATCGCCGAGGCTAAACCGGCTGTACATGACACGACAGCTCCTGCTTGAGCTTCAGTTTTTTTAGGGTAAAGAAAGAGCGTATTCGTACTAACGAATAAAAATATTAGCGCTACCGAGAGTATTTTTGTGTACACACTCTTCATGAATTGAGAACTATTGTCTCTCTAGTATACCTTATTTAAAGAGAACATAACCACTCTCCCCTGAGGAAAAGTCTATGTTTTTTTCAGAAAAGATTTTTTGAATTTTAGTAATTCCAGTTTCGAGCAGTGTCAGGCCTTCTTCATAACGCGCTACTTTTGAAAGTGAGCCAATAGGGTCTTCTTCTAGTTGCTCTACTGCAACCACAAAATCCCTGAGTATTTCTAGACCCTGAATGACTTGTGTGTGGGCCTCTATCGCGTCTGTAGGTATAATTATTTTTACAAGACTATCTTTGAGAGAGGAGTAATATGAGGAAATAAGCTCCAAATTAGCAGTATCCACATCAGTTTTGCCTTCTAATTGTATTTTTTCAAGAATAAAGAGCTCGCTCGGTATATTTGATGGTCGCGGGGTTTTCAACACTGATCCAACCTGATTCCCGTAGTTTTTAAAGGTAAAAAAGCTTGTATCCCCTGTTGTTTTAAGGTTTTTGGGGTCAAAAAAGGTAATTTCACCTTCATAATCCTTGTTTAGTACCATATTTGCGATCTGTTCTTCGAGCTCAGCGTCTATTTCAAGGCCATTTTTCTTTGCTTCTAGGTATTTTTCAAAGATTTCTCGTGAAAAAAGGTCTGTTGCAGTGGGTTTTTTCTTTGGGAGAAGGTTTTCGTCTGTTTCGTTCGTGGTTTCCTTGTCATTAGGGCCCATTACAAGCGGATCTCTGCCGTCTTGTATTTCCACACCGTCATCGGTCCCATCCCCATCGGTGTCTGCTTTATTAGGGTCTGTTCCTCGTATACCCTCTTCCCAATCCTTGAGGCCATCCCCATCGGTGTCTTCGGCAAGTGCTTTTTTGACTGTGGAGTCAATAATCACAGCAACATCGCTCTTTTCTGGAGGTTTTTGTGTTTGATTTACTTTAATGAGTAGGGCTACGCCAATAAAAAAAGACGCAACAATGAGAGCTAGAATAATTTTACTTTTCATCATGCTAGTAGTATATCAGAAATGTTTTCAGGGCCGTTTTCTCCATGTATTGTCTCTTGAGTTATACTATATAGGTGAAGAAAAAAATATTTTTTATAACAGCAGGCGCTCTCATTCTCGTAGGATTTTTTCTCTGGTGGTTTTTAAAAAAGGAAAACAATACTTCCGTTGTCTCTCAGGGGGAGATTCCTTGTGTTGCTTTCCAGGAAGAGAATCCTCTTCTCCCTTGTTTTAAAGAAGTTTTTGTTGGGTCGGACATAGAGCCAAACACTCTTCCCTCGTATGCTGTAACTATTGAAAAGAATGAAAAAAATGAGGCTGTGTATGACTGTTTTTCAAAAAATCAAGTTGAGTCAAATGATTGTGTAACTCAGATTGCTTATGAAAAAAAAGACATATCTTTGTGTTCGTTTGTAACGGGAGCTTACTCAGAGGCGTATTGTAAAGAAAAAATTTCAAATCCAAAAAACGAAACAGTAAACACAAGCATTGTTGATACGAGGATTCCCCCGCTCTCTTTTTCTAGACCAGAAAAAAATACAATCGCAAAGGTTTCATCTCCTACTCCAAATATCTTTTCTCGCACGAGCCAAACCTCTTCAAGTCAGAACGACAGTCGTTTTTCTCTTCAGGGTTTTTATGAACGCCTCAAAGGATCACCTCTCAAGCTTTTTGCTTTTTCTGAGACGCAGGTTCGTCCCGGATCAGAACTCATTGCTTCTGGTTTTGGTTTTACATCAACAGAAAATACAGTATCGATTGGTGGTTACGAAGTGTCTGGTTTATCAAGTGCAGACGGAATGACCCTCTCTTTCGTTGTGCCTTCAGGTATTTCAGATGGTGTGTATGATGCGTGGGTTACAAATAGCAAAGGCACAAGTAGGAATGACTCACAGCCTATTCGTTTGACCGTTACTCAAAACCCTATACCTCGGCCTGTTATTACTTCGGTGTCACCCTCGCTTCCCTCATACCTCGACACTATCACTCTCTCTGGAGAGTATCTCTCTGGTGCGTTCGGTCTCTACACTTCACTAGGTATCATAGAAAATCTTTCAGTTTCTGATTCTTCTATTCAATTCAAACTTTCTGATTCGAGTTTTATATCAAAGATCAAAGATTTAGATCAAGTGAAAGGTAAGGTGATACAGGTTTTAGTAATTGTCGCTACTCCTCAGGGGTATAATAAAGACACTTTTGTTTTTAATGTTCAATTTTAAAGTATGAAACGAGCTTTGTTTTTTATTGTAACTGTTATCTTGGCGCTTTGTAGTGTTTTGCCTTTTACAACAAGCGCCCTCGTTCCGCCGTTACTTCAGTTTGGTGGTTGGCCTGTAGAAACTATTCCGTGCACCTGTTCAATTGCTACATGGGCATGGTTTGCTCCTCTCTATCTGTCACCTCTTCCTGTTACAGGGCCTCTTGTTTACTATCCTGCTGGTACGTACGTTATGGCGAATTATTTACCGACTGTCCCTGGGGTGCCTCATCTCGGTGCTTACGTTCCTGGTGTGCAAGCGTGTTGGATGTATGCCGTAACTGGATGTTTCCCTCTGCCAAGTGTTGGTGTGATGGGTTTTGTGGGTACAGGTCTTCCTGGTGGAAAATAAAATTACTTTTTTGCTAGGGTGAGCCATGTTTCTAAAGGAATGTCTTCTGATCTCGCGTTTTCTGAGATGTTATTTTGTTTGAAAAGGGTGAGTATTTCTTCTTTTTCAAATACATCACTGAGATTTGAGATGAGTTTTTTTCGTTTGTGTGCAAAGCCTGCTTTTACGATTTCAAAAAAACGCTTTTCATGGACACTATCTGTAAAAGGATCATGAATAGAGTGTATGTGTATTACCGTTGAATCTACATTGGGCACGGGAAAAAAGTTTCCTCGGGATACGTGTGTGACTATAGAAACATCTCCATATGCTTTTACGGATAAAGAAAGAATGCTTTCTTTCGTGTCTTTAAGCCTCTGTGCAATTTCTTTTTGGACCATAAGCAGTATTGCCGTCGGTTTGTTTTTTATATCAGAAAGAAAAAGTCTGAATATTTCTCCAGTAATATAGTAAGGAATATTTGCCACTACTTTGTAGGGTTCGGTGATGAGTGTACTCAAGTCTATTTCTAGAATGTCCCCATGTATGAGAGTAAATCTTCCTTCTCGTGTCTCGCGAGCAAAGTTTTCAAGGAGTATGGGAATCAGGCGATCGTCTTTTTCTACAGCAATAACACGAGCACCTGTTTTGAGGAGTTCGCGGGTGAGCATACCCTTACCTGGACCTATTTCAAGAACACGGTCGCCTTTTTTTAGATCAGCAGTGTGCGCAATGATTTCTGTGATTCGTGGGGATATGAGAAAGTTTTGGCCAAGTGATTTTTTTGCAAAGATGGACATAGTTTTTTAGTGGATTTTACTATAGATGGTTTTTGATTATATATCAAAATAGATGACTTTTTTTCTTCCTTCAAAGCGTTCCTCTTTTTGGAGGTGTTCATCGGGTATATCAAAAATGAATTCTGAAGGGACGCTCATTTGTCGGGAGCCAAACAATGTACGCATGTTTGCATAGGTAAGAAAGAGTTTGAGCCGTGCGCGTGTGAGGGCGACATAAAAGAGTCTTCTTTCTTCTTCGTTGTCTCGTGATCCTTTTTTGCTTTCTGTTGGTTTGTGAGGAAAAAGATCTTGTTCGAGTCCGACAATAAAAATGTAATCAAACTCTAGTCCTTTTGATGCGTGTACCGTCATAAGTCTCACGGCATTTTGTTCCTCTTTCATTTCGTCCTGGTCACTATGAAGCGCTGATTCTTCAAGAAGTTTTTCAATACCTTCTCCCGGAGGCATAATGTCGTATTTTGAAGCTAATGTTGCGAGTTCTCGTATGTTTTCAAGACGTTCCTCATCCTCACCTGTTCCGCTTGAAAAATGTTCCTCCATTCCTGACTGCTTAATGACGTACTTTACTGCATCTGATGTCTTTTGTGTTTGTGTGACGTTTTTTATTCGTACGAGAAGATCCTTAAAATTCTGCCACTTTTCCTTGTGTGCAGATGATAGGTCTGACTCTTGACCACCAAATATTTTTGCGATTGTTACCTTACCGATTCCTCGTGGAGGTACATTCACGATTCTCTTTAGGTCCGAGAGAGAATCGGGATTGAGAGATGCTCGTATGTATGCGAGAACATCGCGCACTTCTTTTCTTTCAAAAAATTTTACACCGAGCACTTGATACGGAACGCTTTTTGCGAGGAACGCCTCCTCAAGTACACGTGATTGAAAGTTTGCTCGGTATAGCACAGCTATTTCTTGAGGAGAGACTCCTTTTTCTATAAGGTCTGTAGATTTCTCTGCAACAAAACGTGCTTCGTCATTTTCATCAAAAGCCTCAAAAACAGTTATGAGCTCCCCTGCCCCTTTTTTAGTAAAGAGATTTTTTTCAAACCTGTTTTTATTCTTTTTAATGACGTGATTGGCAACAGAAAGTATTGTTTGTGTTGAGCGGTAGTTTTCCTCGAGCATTATTGTTGTCGCTCCTGCAAAATCTTTTTCGAAATTTAAAATATTCTTTATGTCTGCGCCTCTCCAACTATAGATGTTTTGATCGACATCTCCAACCACGCATATATTTTTCTTTTCACCGGCAAGTGATTTCATTATTGAGTATTGAACCTTGTTTGTGTCCTGATACTCATCCACATGAATATAGCTCCATGTTTTTTGGTAGTGTTCGCGTACCTCGGTATTTGTTCTCAGTAAGCGAGCTGTTTTAAGAAGAAGGTCGTCAAAGTCTACTGCTTTTTCTCGCTCAAGTGCTTTTTCATATTTTTCCCAAACACTCTGGATGATATCGCTCATGTAATCTGATAATCCACGCTCTCTAAAACCCTCAAGGGTCACATCATTTCCTTTTTCTCGGGAAATCATGTTCAAGATAAGGTTTGGATCATATTCTTTGGTATCCAATCCCTTTTCTTCAAGTGCTTCTTTGACCACCCTCTTTGAATCGCCTCTGTCAAAAATACCAAAATGTTTTGGTAGCCCGAGAAGAACACTGTTTTCTTTCATAATGTGTACTCCGAGGGAGTGAAAAGTACTTACAAAAGGTCTCTCGTCAAAAGAGATGGGTCTATTGAGTTCGGTATCGTTTTGTATGAGATAGTACACCCTTTCCCTCATTTCTTTTGCCGCCTTGTTGGTAAAAGTTATAGCAAGAATGTTTTTAGGTGCTGTTCCTTGTTTGATGAGGTGCAATATTCTATGGGTAACAGTTTTTGTTTTTCCTGCACCTGCACCTGCAAGTATAAGAAGCGGTCCTTCTG
>ERZ724505.174-NODE-174-length-42107-cov-7.120589_pt1 | contig 42107 bp, 32 predicted proteins | sample MGYA00376038_ERZ724505 | MGnify/ENA primary metagenome ERZ724505 (study PRJEB28724, sample SAMN07190884) | wastewater metagenome | isolation source: effluent of sewage treatment plant in Hong Hong | place: Hong Kong | collected 2016-03-17 ... | reverse complement strand
CCGGTGTTCTGGACGGTTCTTTCCTGGGCTTCAAGGGCCAGGAAGACCTGGGTGGCGGCCTGAAGGCTATCTTCAAGCTGGAAAGCGCCATTGGCGTTGACAACGGCACTGCTGACGCCAAGCTGTGGCAGCGCACCAGCGAAATCGGTCTGGCTGGCAACTTCGGTACCGTGACTGCTGGTAACTCGCTGGCTCTGTCGGCACTGGCTAACCACACTCAAAGCCCCTTCAGCGTGCTGGGTCAATTGGGTCTGGGCGGCGCCCTGAACTTCAACCGCTTCCAAGCTAACTCGGTGACCTACACCTCGAAGAGCTACTCTGGCTTCTCGGGCGCTGCCCAGTACGGCGCTTCGGAAGCTCATGGTCAAGACTCCATCATCGCCCTGCAAGGTAACTACGCTCAAGGCCCTCTGGCTGCTGGCGTGACCTACACCGAAGGCGAAGGCCAATCTCTGTGGCAGTTCGGCGGTAGCTTCGACCTGGGCGCAGCCAAGCTGTTCGCTCAGTACGCTCAAGCCAACGACTACAGCACCAAGGATGACGTGAACAGCATCCACTTGGGCGTGTCTGCACCAGTTGGTCCTAACGGCACCGCATTGGCTTCGTGGACCCACACCACAGAAGAAAACACCGCCAAGACCGACCAGCTGAACGTGGCTTATGACTACGCTCTGAGCAAGCGCACTGGCGCTTACGCTGGTATCGTGTACACCAACTACAAGCCTGAAGCTGGTGACAGCGATTCCGGTCTGAGCATCGCTGTGGGTCTGCGTCACGCTTTCTGATCCTGACGCGATCTATCAAGGCGGCTTAGCCGCCTTGAGTCCAAAACCCGCAGGTGCAAGCCGGCGGGTTTTTTTATTTGTCGCTCCCTTGGGGGAAACGGGTTGGGCCTGGCGTTGGCAGATGCCACAATCGCGGCCGTGCTACCTGTTTCCCCCCTCACCATCCTGCAAGACGTTTTTGGCTACGCGGCCTTCCGTGGTCAGCAGCAAGCCATTGTGGAGCGCGTCATTGAAGGGGGCGATGCCCTGGTGCTGATGCCCACCGGGGGTGGCAAGAGCCTGTGCTACCAGGTGCCAGCCATCGCGCGCCACAGGGCAGGTCGAGGCGTCACCATTGTGGTGTCGCCTCTGATTGCGTTGATGCATGACCAGGTTGGCGCGCTGGAAGAGGTCGGTGTGCACGCGGCCTATTTGAATAGCTCGTTGTCTTCAGAAGATGCGCAACAGGTCGAGCGCGACATGATGTCGGGCAAGCTGGTGTTGCTGTATGCGGCACCCGAGCGCATCACCCACCCGCGCTTTCAGGCGCAACTGCTCAGTTTGTATGAGCGCGGCCTGCTGAGCCTGTTTGCCATCGACGAGGCTCACTGCGTCAGCCAGTGGGGACACGATTTCCGCGAGGAATACCTGCAGCTCAACTTGCTGCACGAGCGCTTTCCGGATGTGCCCCGTTTGGCGCTGACCGCCACCGCCGACGATCACACCCGTGCCGACATGATCGAGCGCCTGCAGTTGCAGGACGCGCGGGTGTTCATCAGCAGTTTCGACCGCCCCAATATTCGCTACACCCTGGTCGAAAAAGACAACCCCCGGGCCCAGTTGCTGCGCTTCATTCGCGAGGAACATGAGGGAGATGCCGGCATTGTGTATTGCCAAAGCCGGCGCAAGGTGGAAGACACCGCGCAGTGGTTGTCTGAGCAAGGGATAGAAGCTTTGCCGTATCACGCTGGCTTGGACGCTGCTGTGAGGCAGCGGCATCAAGACCGCTTCTTGCGGGAAGACGGCCTGGTCATGGTGGCCACCATTGCCTTTGGCATGGGCATCGACAAGCCCGATGTGCGTTTCGTGGCTCACCTGGACTTGCCCAAGAACATCGAAAGCTACTACCAGGAAACCGGGCGTGCCGGGCGAGATGGGGGCGAGGCCGATGCCTGGTTGACTTACGGTCTGGCCGATGTGGTGAACCAGCGCCGCATGATTGATGAAAGCCCGGCTCACGAGGATTTCAAGCGCGTTCAACGCGCCAAGCTCGATGCCTTGCTGGCTTTGGCCGAAGCCTGCGATTGCCGGCGTGTGCGGCTGTTGGCCTATTTTGGGGAAAGCAGCGAGCCCTGCGGCAACTGCGATAACTGCCTCAACCCACCTGCTACCTGGGACGGCACCGAGGCCGCACGCAAACTGCTGAGCTGCGTATACCGTTTTTGGCAGCATGGACAGCAGCGCTTTGGGGCGGGGCACCTGATCGATGTCTTGCGAGGAAAAGACACCGACAAGGTGCGCCAATATGGGCACCAGACTTTGACCACCTACGGCATTGGGGCTGATCTGTCAGAAAACCAGTGGCGCGCGGTTCTCAGGCAGTTGGTGGCGCTGGGCTACATCGTGGCCGAGGGCGAGTTCAATACCCTGGCCCTGACTGACAGTGCCCGAGCGGTGTTGCGCGGCGAGGTGAACCTCACCCTGCGCGAAGCGCCCGACGCGGTGAAGCGCCCCCGTTCAACGCGAGCGGGTGGAAAGGGGGCGACGACCCCTCAGGATCTCGACCCCTTGGCGCTGGGGCGGTATCAGGCCCTCAAGGCCTGGCGTGCAGAGGTGGCACGTGAGCACAATTTGCCTGCATATGTGGTCTTCCACGACGCCACGCTGGCCGACATGGCTCGCATTGGGCCGCAAAGCTTGGATGAGCTGGGCACCATCAGTGGGGTGGGCAGCAAAAAGCTGCAAGCCTATGGCGCGCAGATTCTGGCGGTGTTGTCTGCCTGATAAGTGACCAAAGTGGTGCGCGCTGACGCACGGTTGTGCGCGATGCGGGTGCTTTTTCAGATCTGCGTGAGCGCTTGTGGTGCCTTGATGGCACGCATGTGGTGCCGTGTCGCGGGGATGCGACTCAGTGTTTGCTCAGGCATGGAAAAGGGTTGGCCCGCTTTTTGCTGATCTGCTAACGTGGACACACCGTCCCGCATTGGTTTCGAGACGGAAGGCCGTTTTCTTGTGCCTGACATGGATCGGAATCTGTTCACTTATTGCTAGGAGAACTCGATGTTTGCAAAGAAGAACCTGGTGGCTGCGGCCGCCCTGTTGGCGATTGCTGGCGCAGCCCAGGCTGAAGTAAAGCTGTACGGCACGCTGGATGTGGGCTTTGGCTCCATCGAAGAGGCGCACGACAAGAACGACACAACCGACCCCGGTCGTCGTACAACCCAGGTGACCAATGGCGGCATGATGACCAGCTATCTGGGTTTTGCCGGTAGCGAAGACTTGGGCGGTGGCTTGAAGGCCGAATTTGCTCTGGAAACCTTCCTGGCGCCCGACACCGGTTCGACCTTGAAGAACCTGGCTGGCGGTTTCTGGGGCCGTGGTTCGTGGGTGGGCCTGAGCGGCAACTTCGGTCGCGTGGCTCTGGGTCAGTACGACAACCCCATCTTCACTTCGGGCTACACCTACAACCCCTTCGGTAGCTCCATGCTGGTGTCGCCCACCATGCGTCATTTCTACAGCAAGACCGTGTCGCTGGGCTTTGACACCGGTTGGGTGAACTCGGTGACCTATGAGTCGCCCGTGGTGCAAGGCTTCAACGCCATTTTGCAGTTTGCTCCCAAGGAAACCGCTTCGGGCAGCAACAACAGCTACACCGCCGCTGGTGCCTATAACAATGGCCCCATCAGCGCCATGCTGACCTATGAAAAGGCTGGCCTGGTGACCGGCAGCACCGCCTACGTTGCTGACCAGAAGGTGTTGAACCTGGGTGCCAGCTATGACCTGGGTGCCGCCAAGCTGTTCGGTCAGTACACCAACGTGAAGACCTCCAAGGATGCCTCCGGTACCGTGGATCTGAAGAACGTCATTTATCAAGTGGGCGTGAGCGTGCCGCTGAACGACAAGCTGTCGGTGATGGCTTCGTACGGTTCGAACAAGCTGACTGACAATGACACCGATGCCTCCGGTACCGACCGCGTGTTCTCCTTGGGCGCCGACTACCTGTTGTCCAAGCGTACTGACGTGTACGTGGCCTTCGTGAACAACACGCAAACAGGCCTGACATCTGGTCAGACGGTGGCTGCGGGCATCAAGCACAACTTCTGATCTGACGCGTTCAGATTGCCCAGCAAAGCGCCCCTCGGGGCGCTTTTTTCATGCCCGCCGTTCAGGGGGAAAACGCCGTATTTCGTGACGGAGTTGGCATAGGGTTTGCGCTAGGAAAGCGTCGCATCACAAGTGCGGCGCTTTTTGCATTCATTTGGAGCTTACATGTCCGTTCTGAAATACATTGCCCCCGCTGTTGTCACCACTTTGGGTCTTTGCACGCACGCTTGCGCTCAATCTACGCTCACGCTGTACGGCACGCTCGACTTGGCCTATGGCTCGTTCATGACCAGTGCCCCTGCGGCCAAGAGCCATCCTGTGACCAAGGTCGACGGCAACATCATGTTGACCAGCTATCTGGGGTTCAAAGGCGTGGAAGACTTGGGCAATGGCCTGAAAACGGGCTTTGTGCTGGAGTCTTTCCTGCGCCCTGACACCGGTGGTGCAGGCCGTTCTGATACCGATGTGTTCTGGGCACGTGCAGCCAATGTGTGGCTGCAAGGCGGCGCAGGCAAGGTGGTGCTGGGCCGTCAGGCCACATTGGGCTACGCACAGGTGGTGGCGTTCAACCCATTTGGCGGCAGCTTCGGCTTGTCGCCCGCTGTGCGTTTGACCTACAAAGCCAATGCGGCTGGTAATGACAAGGGTGACAACGGTTGGTCGAATGCGGTGAGCTATGTCTCCCCTTCGTGGTCGGGTTTGACGGTTTCGGCTCAAGCCCAGGCTGCCGAAACCACCGACAAGAGCGAGCGCGCCAGCTATGCCGTATCGTTGAACTATGCGGCAGGCCCCGTGGCGGTGGGTCTGGTGGCGCACACCTTGCGTTCGGCTGAAGCACCTAAAGCGAACCTGACTGCGGGCCAAAAGCAGAATTTCGCCATGGCTTCGGCCAGCTATGACGCCGGGTTTGCCAAGTTCTTTGCCCAGTATGGTGTGTATGACAACGCGGGCTATACCGGCGCCTCGAAGATTGACACCTCGTTGGTTCAATTGGGTGCCACCGTGCCGGTGTCGGCGGCAGGCAAGGTGCTGGTGTCCGTGGGGCAAAGCCGCGAGAAGCCTGTTTCTGGTGGCTCCACCCCCAAGACCGATCACAACATCGCGTCTTTGGCCTATGACCATTGGTTGAGCAAGCGCACCGATGTGTACGCCGCCTTCATGCTGGACGATGAAGACCTGCCTGGCTACCGTGCAGGGCGTTCCTACATCGTGGGCATTCGCCACGCTTTCTGACCCGTGTGACATGGGTGCCGAGTCCTGGCATCCATTGACTTACATGCCAGTAAACGCCCCAAATTCTGGGGCGTTTTTTATTGCCGCTCGAACAGGAACACTGCCGAGCTGGCCATCAGGTTGGGCCACTGGCGCACGGTCTGGTTGCCATGCAAGCCGAACGAATCGGTGATGTTCAAGCCATTCTTGCGTGCCAGCACTTCAAAGTCTTTGAAGGTGGCCACGCGGATGTTCGGTGTGTCGTACCACTGGTAGGGCAGCGACTTGGTCACGGGCATGTGCCCGCGCAGTACCGCCAGGCGGTGCGGCCAATGCGCAAAGTTGGGAAAGCTGACGATGCCGGTGCGGCCCACGCGGGCGGTCTCGCGCAGCATGGCTTCGGTATTACGCAAGTGCTGCAGGGTGTCGAGTTGCAGCACCACGTCGAAACTGTTGTCTTCGAACAGGCTCAAGCCCTCTTCCAGATTGCGCTGGATGACGTTCACGCCTCGGCGAACGCATTCCAGCACCTTGCTGTCGTCCAGTTCGATGCCGTAGCCGGTGCATTGGCGCTCGTCACGCAGGCGGGCCAGCAACTCGCCATTGCCGCAGCCCAAATCGAGCACGCGAGAGCCGGGGGGCACCATGTGGGCTACGACGTTGTGCAGGTGGCGGTCACTCATGCTGTGGCCCCCAGTTCTTGATGGATGCGGTCGAAGTAGGCACGCACCAGGGCGTGGTAGCGCGGGTCGTCGAGCAGGAAGGCATCGTGTCCATGGGGGGCATCGATTTCGGCGTAGCTGACGTCATGGCGGTTGTCGACCAGCGCCTTGACGATTTCGCGTGAACGTGCAGGCGAAAAACGCCAGTCGGTGGTGAAGCTGATGACCAGGAACTTGGCCAGCGCGCGTGCCAGGGCGGAAGACAGGTTGCCGCCATGCACCCGAGCCGGGTCGAAGTAGTCCAGTGCGCGGGTGATCAGCAAATAGGTGTTGGCATCGAAGTAGTCGCTGAACTTGTCGCCTTGGTAGCGCAGGTAGCTCTCGACTTGGAATTCGATGTCTTGGGTGCTGTAGCGCGGCTCCTGGCCGGGTTCTCGTCCGACCATGTCGCGGCCGAACTTTTCTTCCATCACATCGTCGGACAAGTAGGTGATGTGGCCGATCATGCGCGCCACGCGCAGGCCGCGGCGGGGCACCACGCCGTGTTCGTAGAAATGGCCTTGGTGGAAGTCGGGGTCGGTGATGATGGCGCGGCGGGCCACTTCGTTGAAGGCAATGTTTTGCGCCGACAAGTTCGGTGCGGTGGCCACGGCCACGCAATGCCCGACGCGATCGGGGTATTGCAAGGTCCAGCTCAGGGCTTGCATGCCGCCGAGACTGCCGCCCAGCACGGCGGCCAGCTTGTCGATGCCCAGTCGGTCGAGCACGCGGGCTTGCGCATCGACCCAGTCTTCCACGGTGACCACGGGAAAGTCGGCGCCATAGAGCTTGCCGGTTTCCGGGTTGGTGTGCATGGGGCCGGTTGAACCAAAGCACGAACCGGGGTTGTTGATGCCGATGACGAAGAACTTGTCGGTGTCCAGCGGCTTGCCGGGGCCGATCATGTTGTCCCACCAGCCTTCGCTCTTGGGCTTGGGGTGGCCGTTTTCGTCGGCATGCAGGCCGGCTACGTGGTGCGATGCGTTCAGGGCGTGGCACACGAGCACGGCGTTGCTGCGGTCGGCATTGAGGCGGCCGTAGGTTTCATAAACCAGCGTGTAGTCGTTCAGCACCGCGCCGCTTTGCAGGGAAAGCGGGGTACCAAAGTGCATGGACGCTGGCGTGACAACTCCGAGAGAGGACATGACGCTACGAATTCAAAACAAAAAACCGGCCGCGCATGGAAGCAGGGGCCGGTCAGCAGCGCCCTCTTTAGCGGTATTTTTTAAAGCGCCCGCAAGCCGGACAAATCGGCGCTGTGGTTCACAGTGTAGCGGCAAAGTGGGCCCACTGCAGCAGCTGGGTGTGCCAATATGAGCCGGATCAAGGTGCGAATGATCCCTTTCATGATGTGAACAGGAAAGGGGCGGGCCCTTAGGATGGGGGCACGCGGGTGAACCGCAAGGAGTGTTCCATGCCACGCTGGCTGATCCGACTCAACGAGCATGTGCCGATTCGCTACGGTGCCTGGTTTTTTGCGGTGCTGGGGCTGGTCATCGCTTTGGGCTACGCCTTTGTGAAAGGCGAAGCCTGGTGGGCGGTGGCCTTGTTGGTGGGGTTGGTGTGCCTGGGTGTGAGTGACATGACCCAGCCATCCCGAGCGGTGTTGCGCAACTATCCGGTCATTGGGCATTTGCGCTATCTGCTCGAATTCATTCGACCCGAGTTGCGCCAGTACTTCATTGAAAGCGATGGCGAAGCAGCGCCGTTTTCTCGCCAGCAGCGTTCGCTGGTGTACCAGCGCGCCAAGGGTGAGCCCGACAAGCGACCTTTTGGCACGCAAAAAGATGTGAATGCCACCGGTTACGAATGGATCAGCCATTCGATGGTGCCCACTCACATTGCCACGCAAGATTTTCGAGTCACGATCGGGGCTGGGGGCAGTTCCTGTACCCAGCCTTACAGCGCCAGCATTTTCAATGTGTCGGCCATGAGCTTCGGCGCCCTGAGCGCGAATGCGATTCTGGCGCTCAATGGTGGGGCCAGGAAGGGCGGCTTTGCCCACGATACGGGCGAGGGGTCGATCAGCCGTTACCACCGAGAGCAGGGCGGCGACCTGATCTGGGAGATCGGGTCGGGCTATTTTGGGTGTCGTGATGCGCAGGGCCACTTTGACCCGGCGCAGTTCAGTTTCAATGCGCAAGACCCTCAGGTCAAGATGATCGAGCTCAAGCTCAGCCAGGGCGCCAAGCCTGGGCATGGCGGTGTTCTGCCCGGCCCCAAGGTGACACTGGAGATTGCCGAGGCGCGAGGCGTGCCAATTGGGCAAGACTGCGTGTCGCCGGCCACGCACAGCGCGTTTTCAAATCCGCTGGAAATGATGCGGTTCATCGAACGCTTGCGTCAGCTGTCGGGGGGCAAACCGGTGGGCTTCAAATTCTGCATGGGTCATGTGTGGGAGTGGTTTGCCATGGTCAAGGCCATGCGCGAAACCGGCATCTGGCCGGACTTCATCGTGGTGGATGGGGCAGAAGGGGGCACAGGGGCTGCACCTCTCGAGTTCACCGACCATGTGGGCGCGCCCCTGCAGGAAGGTTTGCTGATGGTGCACAACACCTTGGTGGGCCTCAATGAACGCCATCGCGTCAAGCTGGGCTGCGCGGGCAAGGTCATCAGCGCGTTCGACATGGCCCGCATGATGGCCCTGGGCGCCGATTGGTGCAATTCGGCGCGTGGCTTCATGTTTGCGCTGGGCTGTATTCAGGCGCAGAGTTGCCACACCGGCCATTGCCCCACCGGGGTCACCACACAAGATCCGTCGCGTATGCGGGCGCTGGTGGTGCCAGACAAGACCGAGCGGGTGTACCGCTATCACCACAACACGATGTTTGCGCTCAAGGAGTTGGTGCAGGCCGCGGGTTTGCATCACCCCAATGAGATCACGGCCGACCACATTTTGCGGCGCGTGTCAGGCTGCGATACCCGGCGGCTGTCAAACCTGTTGCGCTATGCCAAGCCGGGCGAGCTGTTGTTGGCCGAGCAAGGCAAGGGGCCTTGGCTGCAGCCAGCGTTCGAACAGTATTGGAACCGGGCGCGAGCCGATTCCTTTTCTCTCTAAGGTGTGGGGCCCCTGAGGCCTTTCACGCCTGAGGTGGCGCGGTGTCGAGGAAGCTCTGGCGTTGCGAGAGCTTTTCGTACAGCTTGCCCAGGTTGGGGTAGTCCTCGCGCCAGTCGATCTGAGGGAAGCGGAAGTCGAGGTAACCCAGGGCGCAGCCCACGGCGATGTCGGCCAGCGTGTGGTGGTTGTTGCCCGCGGCGCACCAGGGGCGGTCACCCAGGCCCAGGCTCATGGCCTTGAGACTGGCGTGCACCTTTTCCAGTTGGCGGTCGATCCAGGCAGGGCAGCGTTGGGCATCGGTGCGGCCAGGCCAGGTTTGCTCCATGCGCGCCAGCACGGCGGCATCCAGCAGGCCGTCGGCCAAGGCTTCCCAGGTGCGAATTTCTACGCGCTCTCGTCCGCCCAGGGGAATGAGCTTGCCCACGGGCGACAGCGTATCGACGTATTCGACGATGACGCGTGAGTCAAAAATCGCCTCGCCGCCCTCCATGACCAGACAGGGCACCTTCCCCAGCGGGTTGGCGTCCATGATCCGGGTGTCTGCGGCCCAGACGTCCTCCACTTCGAACTTGTAGTCCAGTTTTTTTTCTGCCAGCACCACACGCACTTTGCGAACGAAGGGGCTGGTCAGCGATCCGATGAGTTTCATTCTTGATCAGATGCAATGTTTGGAATGATTCTAGCGGTCGAGGGGCCCGTGTCAAAAAGGACCGGGTTCGGGGTGGGGATTGTGGTCATGTGCCGACGCCTCGTGCCGGGTTACAGTTAACGCGACATGAACTCCTCTGCAGTCCGTTCGTCCGTGCGCGCATTTCGCCTGGTCGACCTGGAGTCTCTCCAGGCCTCGGCGGGGGGCATGCCGCCTGCGGACGACCTGCCGGTGCTGCGTGCGGTGGTCGACACAGCCGAGGAGCCGGCGAAGGCTGTGGGGCTTGAGCAGGTGATCTGGCCTGCACCCATTGGGTCGGGCCCTGCGCCACAGCCTGAGTTGCCGGGGCCCCAGGTGCAGGTGCGCCTGAAGGTGCATGGGCCTTTGCCTCGCTTGCCGCAAGGGCAGGTGGTGACTTTGCCTGTCTCGTTGTCGGCGCGACCCCTGGAATACGCGGGCCTGTGGTTGCGCAATGCCTTGCTGATGTTGCTGACTCTGGGCTTGTATGCCCCCTGGGCTCAGGTGCGGGCGCGGCGTTATTTCCTGCGGCGCACCCTGGTGGCGGGCGAGGCGCTGGATGACCATGCCAACCCCTGGGCCCTGCTGCCTCGACACCTCATGGTGTGGGGCTTGGCGGCCGGAGTGGTCGGCTCCTGGGTGGGCTCGCGTCTGGCTGGCATGGTGGCCTTGTCGCTGGCGTTGGCAGTGTTGCCCTTGCTGGTGTACATGAATCTGAGCTACCGAGTGGCGCACATGAGTTGGGCCGGGCGCCGCTTGCGGTTCGATGGTCGCTATGAAGGGGTATACCGGGCCATGTGGGCGCCGCTGGTCAGTGCGTGCCTGGTGGCGTGGCTGTTGATGGCCACGCTGGCCTGGAATCGGCCGGGGGGGTGGATGGCCTGGGGCGCGGTGGCTGCACTTTGGGCCATGGTGGTGCCTGCCTTCGTTTGGGGCTATTTCCAGTATCGGCAGCACCATCTGGTTCTGGGGCCGGTGCGACTGATGTGGAAGGCGCGGCGGGCGTCCATGGTCATGCTGTTTGTGCGTGCGCTGGCCTGGTTCGCGCTGGCCAGCATGATGGTGGTGGGCGTGGCGGCTGTGGTGTTGGCTGGGGTACTGGTTTTGCGCGGCCGGGTCAGCACACAGGCCTTGTTCGGTGTGTGGTTGGGTGTGGCGTGGCTGGTATTGGCGGCCGTGGTGCCCTATCTGCAGGCGCGCATGCAGAACTTGGTGTGGAGTAAGACGGGCAATCGCTATCTGCGCTTTCGCAGCCGGCTTGATGTGCAGGCCTATGTGTGGCTGCAACTGCGTCACGCGGTGCTGGTGGTTTTGACCTTGGGGCTCTATTGGCCCTGGGCTGTGGTGGCAGCCCGCCGCATGCGCACCGAGGCCCTGCAGGTGTGGGCGCGTGTGGAAACTGACGTCCTGAAAGCCAATTGGGCCCCCCGCAAACGCGCTGACCGAACTAAAATGGCGGGTTAATCCCAAGATCGGGGTCTGCAAGCCCCCTTACCGCCATGTCCTTGTCTGCTCTCACCGCCCTGTCGCCGCTCGACGGCCGTTACGCCTCCAAGGTTGCCGCTTTGCGCCCCTTGCTGTCTGAATTCGGCCTGATGCACCGCCGCGTGCAGGTCGAAATCGAGTGGTTCATCGCCCTGTCGGACGCCGGCTTGCCTGAAGTGGCCCCTTTGTCTGAAGCCACCCGTGGCTACCTGCGTGGTCTGGTCGCGCGCTTCTCTGAAGCCGATGCGCAAGCGATCAAGGACATCGAGAAGACCACCAATCACGATGTGAAAGCAGTCGAGTACTGGATCAAGTCAAAGTTTGCTGGCCACACCGATCTGGAGAAGGCTGGTGAGTTCGTGCACTTTGCCTGCACTTCTGAAGACATCAACAACACCAGCCATGGTTTGATGCTGAAGGCCGCACGCGAGCAAGTGTTGCTGCCAGCAGTGGATGGTCTGATCGCCACCATGACTGAGCTGGCCAAGTCGCTGGCCGAGATCCCCATGCTGAGCCGCACCCACGGCCAGACCGCTTCGCCCACTACTGTGGGCAAGGAAGTGGCCAACGTGGTGGCCCGTCTGCAAAACGCCCGTGCGCGCATTGCCGATGTGAAGCTGCTGGCCAAGATGAACGGTGCCGTGGGCAACTACAACGCCCACCTGTCGGCCTACCCAGAAAAAGACTGGGAAGCCTTCAGCCAGTCGGTCATCGAAAACCAACTGGGCCTGACCTTCAATCCCTACACCATCCAGATCGAGCCCCATGACTACATGGCCGAACTGTTTGACGCCATCACCCGCACCAACACCATCTTGATCGACTGGTCGCGCGATGTGTGGGGCTACATCAGCCTGGGTTACTTCAAGCAAAAGACCAAGGCGGGCGAAATCGGTTCGTCGACCATGCCGCACAAGGTCAACCCCATTGACTTCGAAAACGCCGAAGGCAACCTGGGCCTGGCCAATGCTGTGTTGACCCACCTGAGCCAAAAGCTGCCCATCAGCCGCTGGCAGCGTGACCTGACCGACTCTACCGTGCTGCGCAACATGGGTGTGGCCATGGGTTACGCCATCCTGGCCTACGACAGCTTGGCTCGCGGCCTGGGTAAGTTGGAAGTCAACCCACAAATGTTGGCTGATGACCTCGACAACGCCTGGGAAGTGCTGGCCGAGCCCATCCAGACCGTGATGCGCCGCTACGCCTTGCCCAACCCCTACGAGCGTCTGAAAGAGTTGACCCGTGGCAAGGCCATCACCCGCGAGTCCATCCAGACTTTCATCCAGACTCTGGAGTTGCCTGAGGCTGAAAAGGCGCGCCTGATGGAAATGACCCCAGGCAACTACATCGGCAAGGCAGTCGATCTGGCCAAGCGCATCGGCTGATGTGGGCAGGGAGGCGGCGGCCTCCCTAAGTTGAAGCGAAGACATTCCCTAGCGGTAGGGATGCGCACCAAGTCCGAAATTCCTACAGTGTGGGCTCAACCATCACAACAGGAGTTTTCTATGCGCATCTCTTCGCGCTTTGCTTTGTCGGCCCTCACTTTGGCTTTGGGTCTGTTCGGTCAAACCGCAGCGCACGCAGTGGCTTTGATCGAGGCTGTCTCTCCCGCTTCATTTGTCGATACCGCTTTGTCTGGCACCACGGCTGCTTTGCGCCCCGAATTGGGTGGCACAGTGATTGAAGACTCCATTCAGGACTTCAGCTTCGAGGGTGTGACGGGCACAGTGCAGAACCGTGTGGTGCGCACAGGGGCTGGCACGCTGGATTTTTCCTGGCGGATCAACGTCGATCCCCGTTCGACTGGCACCGGCGTGGCCGCGTTCCGCCTGATCGATTTTGGGTATGAATTCCTCAAGGATGCCGACTGGCGCATCGACGGTTTGGGCACGGTGGCACCCGATGCCGCTCGCCTGTTCAATGAAGCCACACATCCAACAGGTGCCATTAACTTCTTGTTCAATGGCGGCATTCACGCAGGGGAGGAGTCGCGCTTCTTCTTCCTGCACACCAACGCCACGGCCTACGCCAAAACCGCCAGCTTTGATTTGCTGAACGTGGGGCCGCAGGCTTTGTCGCCCGCGTATCAGACTTTCGCTCCTGCGGTGCCAGAGCCAGAAACCTACGCCCTGTTCGTAGCGGGGCTGGCCGTGGCGGGCTTGGCTGCACGCCGTCGCCGCGCCGCCTGATCGTTTTTGGCTGACGTGCGCGAGGGGCCCCGGTAAAATCGGGGGCATGAACTTCCTCGACCAGCTCGCGCACGCTCAGCGCCAAAACGATTCCATGCTCTGTGTGGGCCTGGACCCTGAAATGTCCAAGCTCCCAGGCAGCTGGAAGGGCAAGCCTGATCGCATTTACGACTTCTGTGCCGCGATCGTCGATGCCACCAAAGATCTGGTCTGCGCCTACAAGCCGCAAATTGCTTACTTTGCAGGCAATCGAGCCGAAGAACAGCTCGAACGCTTGATGGCGCACATTCGCCGGGTGGCACCTCATGTGCCGGTCATTCTGGACTCCAAGCGGGGCGACATTGGCAGCACCGCCGAGCAATACGCCCGCGAAGCTTTCGATCGCTACCAGGCTGATGCGGTCACCCTGTCGCCCTTCATGGGCTTTGACACCCTCGAGCCCTTCCTGAAGTACCCAGGCAAGGGGGTGATCCTGCTGTGCCGCACCTCCAACCCGGGCGGCTCCGACCTTCAGAACCTGCGTCTGGCCGACATCGAAGGCCAGCCCCGTGTGTACGAACACATTGCCGCACAGGCTCAAACCAAGTGGAACACCAATGGCCAGATGGGCCTGGTGGTGGGTGCCACCTTCCCGCAAGAAATTGCCCGTGTGCGTGAACTGGCTCCTACGCTGCCTTTGTTGATTCCCGGCGTGGGGGCGCAAGGTGGCGATGCCGATGCCACGGTCAAAGCTGGCCTGCGTGTGGCAGCCGATGGCACGATCACCGGCCCCATCATCGTCAACAGTTCGCGCGCGGTGCTGTACGCCAGCAGTGGTGAAGACTTTGCCAGTGCCGCACGCAAGGTGGCACTGGAAACCCGTCAGACCCTGAACGCCGCTCGCCGTTGATTTCAAACCATCGCGCCCCTGACGGATGGCAGGGGTGAAGCTCGAAGGGGCGCCAAGATGAAACTGGTGACATTTGAAGTGGACGGACGCCAGGAAGTGGGCGTCCTTCAAGGCGAGCGCATCGTGTCCTTGAGCCAGGCTCAGTTGCAGTCGGCCGCTCCCAATGCGTTGTCGACACACCAGCCCATGGTGGACCTCATTGCCCATTGGGCTGAAAACAAGCCATGGGTCGAGGCGGTGCTGGCGCAACGTCAGCCCGATTGGCGTCTGGACCAGGTCCACCTGCTCGCTCCGGTGCCCAAGCCCGGCAAGTTGCTGGCCATTGGGCTGAACTACCTGGAGCATGTGCAAGAGCAGATCGTGGGCGAAACCCGAGATGTGCCGCAACACCAGATCTGGTTCACCAAGCTGGGCCATGCCATCAACGGCCCCTACGATCCGATCGTGCTGCCGGCGGTGTCGCAAGCCACCGACTACGAAGGCGAGATGGTCGCCATCATTGGCCAGCGCTGCAAGCATGTGCCGCGTGAGCGTGCGCACGAGGTGGTGTTTGGTTACTGCGTTGGCAACGACGTGTCGGTGCGCGACTGGCAAAAGCGCACCCCGCAGTGGACGCTGGGCAAGTCATTCGACACACACGCCCCGTTTGGCCCTTGCATCACCACCGCCGACGAGGTGGGGGATCCGCATGCGCTCGATCTGCGCTGCTGGGTCAATGGTGAGCTGCGCCAAAGCAGCAATACCCGCTTGATGATCTTCAATTTGTGGGACCAGATTGCCCACCTGAGCCAAGCCATGACCCTGGAACCCGGTGATGTGATTTACACCGGCACTTGCAGCGGCGTGGGCGCGGCCTTCAATCCGCCCAAGTTCCTGCGTGAGGGCGATGTGGTGCGGGTCGAGATCGACAAGCTGGGTCACATCGAATCGCGCTGCGTGCAGGAACAAGTCTGACGAAAGGGCGGGAGCTAGGCATAAACCCGAATCTCGACGTATCATGGTCGGTTGCCTTGACCCCTGTCGTGTTCGTCGATGTCTCGCTCCTCTACCAAGTCAGATGCACCTCGTGTGCCCTATGAAATCCAGCGATCCATTCAGATTCGCGGGGCTCGTACCCACAATCTGAAAAACATCGACCTCGACCTGCCCAAGCACGAGCTGGTGGTCATCACCGGGCTGTCAGGGTCTGGCAAATCGAGCCTGGCGTTTGACACGCTCTACGCCGAAGGCCAGCGTCGCTATGTGGAAAGTCTGAGCGCCTACGCGCGGCAGTTTCTGCAGTTGATGGACAAGCCCGATGTCGATGTGATCGAAGGTCTGTCGCCCGCGATTTCGATTGAACAAAAGGCCACCAGCCACAACCCGCGCTCCACCGTGGGCACGGTGACCGAGATTCACGACTACCTGCGCCTGCTGTTTGCGCGTGCGGGCACGCCGTTCTGCCCAGACCACCACCAACCCCTGCAATCGCAAAGCGTGAGCCAGATGGTGGATGCCGTGTTGGCCATGCCCGAAGAGACCAAGTTGATGATCTTGGCGCCGGTGCTGCGTGATCGCAAAGGCGAGCACGCCGAGTTGTTTGCCGAAATGCAGGCCAAGGGCTATGTGCGGTTTCGGATCGACGGGCAAGTGGTGGAGGCGGCCGACCTCAAGCCGCTGGCCAAGAACGAAAAGCACGATGTGGACGTGGTGGTGGACCGCCTGAAAGTGCGTGCCGACATGGGGCAGCGCTTGGCCGAAAGCTTTGAGGCTGCCTTGAATCTGGCAGAAGGCCGCGCCCTTGCGTTGGAAATGGACACGCAGCAAGAGCATCTGTTTTCGGCCAAGTTTGCCTGCCCGGTGTGCAGCTACTCGCTGGCGGAGCTGGAGCCGCGCCTGTTCTCCTTCAACTCGCCGCAAGGGGCTTGCCCTACGTGTGATGGTTTGGGGCATGTCATCGCTTTCGATCCGCAGCGCGTGGTGGCCTTCCCCAGCTTGAGTCTGGCCAGTGGGGCCGTGAAGGGGTGGGATCGTCGCAACCCTTACACCTATTCCTTGATCGAATGCCTGGGCAAGCACTATGGCGTGGACATGGAGCAGCCCTTCGAAGAACTGCCTGCCAACATCCAGCACATCGTGTTGTATGGCTCGGGTAACGAAGAAATCGAGTTCACTTACGAGGCGGAAGGCACGGGCGGCAAGAAGCGCAAAGTCAAGCGCCAGCACCCCTTCGAGGGCATCATCCCCAACTTCGAGCGTCGCTTCAAGGAAACCGACTCGGCGGCTGTGCGCGAAGAGCTTGGGCGCTACCAGCAGCCCAAGGCTTGCCCCGACTGCCACGGCACTCGTTTGCGCACCGAAGCTCGCCACGTGAAGCTGTTGGATGCCGTCACGGGCGACACCAAAGCCATCTACGAGATTGCGCATGCCACGCTGGCCGAGGCGCATCGCTACTTCGACGGTTTGCAACTGCAAGGCGCCAAGGCCGAGATCGCGGGCAAGGTCGTCACGGAAATCCGTTCGCGTCTGCGCTTTCTCAACGATGTGGGCTTGAACTACCTGAGCCTGGATCGCAGTGCCGACACCTTGTCCGGCGGCGAAGCACAACGCATCCGCTTGGCCAGCCAGATCGGCTCGGGCCTGACGGGTGTGATGTATGTGCTTGATGAGCCCTCGATTGGTCTGCATCAGCGCGACAACGACCGTTTGATCGGAACCCTCAAGCATTTGCGTGATCTGGGCAACAGCGTCATCGTGGTTGAACACGATGAGGACATGATCCGCGCCGCGGATTACGTGGTCGATATGGGGCCGGGCGCGGGTGTGCATGGGGGCCGTGTGCTGGCGCAAGGCACGCCACAAGACGTGGAGTCCAACCCCGACAGCATCACCGGCAAGTACCTGGCTGGGGCCCTGCGCATCGATTTGCCTGTCCAACGTCACCCCTTCACGGATGAGACGCCGCGCTTGCGCGTGGTGAATGCCCGTGGACACAACCTCAAGGGGGTCACGGCCGAGTTCCCGGTGGGCTTGTTGACCTGTGTGACCGGCGTGTCCGGTTCAGGCAAGAGCACCCTGGTGAATGACACCCTGTATGCCGCGGTCGCCAAGAAGCTCTACCAAAGCCATACCGAGCCCGAGCCGCACGACGAGATCGAAGGCCTGGAGTTGTTCGACAAGGTCATCAACGTGGATCAGTCGCCCATTGGGCGCACCCCGCGCAGCAACCCTGCCACTTACACCGGGCTGTTCACGCCCATTCGCGAATTGTTTGCCGATGTGCCCACCGCGCGTGAGCGGGGTTATGGGGCTGGGCGCTTCTCGTTCAACGTGGCCGGTGGCCGCTGCGAGGCTTGCCAGGGCGATGGCGTCATCAAGGTGGAAATGCACTTCCTGCCCGACGTGTATGTGCCTTGCGACGTGTGCCACGGCAAGCGCTACAACCGCGAAACGCTGGACGTGCAGTACAAGGGCAAGAACATCCACGAGGTGTTGAACCTGACGGTGGAAGACGCCTTGGCCTTCTTCAGTGCCGTGCCCAGCATTGCGCGCAAGCTGCAAACCTTGATGGATGTGGGCCTGGGCTACATCCGCCTGGGCCAAAGCGCCACGACCTTGTCGGGCGGTGAAGCGCAGCGGGTGAAGCTGGCCTTGGAGCTATCCAAGCGCGACACCGGTCGCACGCTCTACATCCTGGATGAGCCCACCACCGGGCTGCACTTCCACGACATTGCCTTGCTGCTGAAGGTGCTGCATCAGTTGCGTGATGCGGGCAACACCATCGTCATCATTGAGCACAACCTGGATGTGATCAAAACCGCCGACTGGTTGATCGACATGGGGCCGGAAGGTGGCTCGGGTGGCGGCACCTTGTTGATGGCGGGCACGCCCGACGAATTGGCCGCTTGCGAGGCCAGCTTCACGGGGCGCTACTTGAAGCCCTTGCTTCAGCCCAAGGCCCGCGTCAACTCATGAAGCCGAGGTCGTAGGCCGATGAATTGAATTGATTCAGGTTGGGCAAGATGGTGAGCAGGTCCGATTGCGATACACCCATCCATCGGCCCAGGGTGTAGGCGTACTGATCGACCGAGGTGGTGGGTAGCATCACCCCGTTTTGCAACTGGTCGGGGCTGCCGAATACGCCTTGCGCATTGGCCGTGCTGTATTGCGGGAAGGTGCCATACACCTCGGTGCCACGCACGGCCCCGCCCATGACGAAATGGTGCGAGCCCCAGCCGTGATCGGTGCCATCGCCATTGTTGGTGAAGGTACGGCCGAAGTCTGATGCGGTGAAGGTGGTGACCTGAGAACGCATGTCGCCACCCGGCATGCCGCCCAGCACCATGTCGAAATACGCCATGGCATGGTTCAGTTGGGCCAGCCGGTCGCCATGCACTTGGTTCTGGTTGTCGTGGGTGTCGAACCCGCCCAGGCTGACCATGAACAACTGACGGCGAATGCCGAACCCGCCTAGGCGGTTGGTTTCAATCAGGCGGGCCACCATTTGCAACTGAATGGCCAGTGGGTTGGTGCTGGTGGCGCCGGTGGAGGGCACCGTCATCCGCAACAAGGGCTCGTTGTAGACGTTGGTGATCCCAGCGTTGCCCCAGGGCGGCGCCCCAATGACCGGGATCTTCTCGATCAGCAGGCTGCTCGCATCCATGGCACGTCGAACGAATCGCTGGTGATCGCGAGCGTACAGATTGCTCGCCGTGTTGTTGGCCATGACATTGCCCATGGCTTGCAACAGGCGTGCATTGCCGTAGACCTTGCCCCCGCTACCCAGGCCCGCGATAGAGCTGGTGCCGGTTTGGTATTGCATGACGGATTGCCCCGACAACCATGCCGATGTGGAGCCAGGGGTCATGCAGGTGAAAGAGCGGCGGATCACGTCGACATTGGCGGCCGAGTTGCTGCTGTTCATGCCCATCAGCAGATCGCCCATGCGTCCGCCCCAGCCGTTTCCTGCTCCCTCTGGCTGGAATGATTGCCAGGTGGACTGCTGATCGTTGTGCGAGAACAGCTTGGCAGGCTTGCGGATGCGGATGTCGCTGTAGTCTGCCTTGGTCAAGGGGCGAGTCAATGGCCCCACGTTGGCCAGTACCGCGACGCGTCCGTTTTGATGGAGTTGTTGCACTTGGCTTAATGCGGGATGGAGGGCAAATTGACGTCCCGTGTGCACCGCGCGGCCAGCGTGGTTGATGGGCAGCACCCCGCCAAAGCGAGCAGGGGAGCCTACTGCGGCCGTACCGTTCGGCGTGGTACCTGGGGCCAGAAGGGCAATCGAAGTGCTGGTGTCTGTGGCGTTGCGAGAGGCCGGATCGCGGTGGTTCACATAGTGCGTCCACGAATCGGTGTCGGTGGCCAACACGGTGTTGTAGGCGTCGTTGCCGCCATACAGGAAGATGCAAACAAGCGCTTTGTAGTCGGTGGGGCCCGACTGGGCGGCGGCCTCGTTCATGGTCAACAGGCTCAGGCCCAGAGGGCTGGCTGCGCCCAGGCTGGACAGGGCAGCGGCTTGCTGCAGGAATGCGCGACGGCTGGCTTGACTCATGAAAGCCTCACTGCTGAACGATGAAGGAAGGTGAAACCGCAACCAACAAAATGGCCGCTTGAGCGCGCTTGCGGCGTTCACTGACATTGCTGTTGGGCATGGCTTGAATGGCCGTTACGGCTTCGGCGGCCACGTCGGTCGCCGGCTCTACGCCCAGCAAGCGGCGAGCGACCGCAGAGACTAGTTGCGCTGGCTGATCGGCCAAGGACTCAAACGAGCTCAAATCAAATCGAATGTCATTGAGTCGTTTATTACTGTCCCACTTGCCTAAACCATCATTGAGAATGGTCGCAATGAAGTTGGCGTAGCCGACCACCGTGGTTTCAGTCGTCAATTGCATTTCCGGTGACATCATGCCGCGCTCGCCCAATTCGGTTTGCGGTGGAATGTAGCCGGGCCGGAAGAAGTTGAAGACCGAAGGTGCGCGCATGGGTGTTTGGCCCAACGAGGTCCCGGGATTGTCGGTTTCACCAAGCGGGTAATAGGCCACACCACCCGCAGCGGCTTGCGCGTTGTATGTATCCGATGTATGGGGCAGTGCTCGCATCAAATGGGCCAAGCGAAGCACTGGTTCCCGCAGTTTGCCGCTGGTTTGTAGATCGGATGGCGCTCGGGCTTCGGCGTGAAGCAAAATGGCTCGCACCACTTCCTTGATGTTGCCGCGAGAGCTACGGAAAGTACTGGCTACGTCTTGGACATAGCTGGGGCTGGGGTTGCTGGTGACCAGGCGTTGAATCAGTTGGCGGCTGATGAATGGTGCGGTGTTGGGGTGGTCGGCCAAACGGTTCAGTGCGATTTGTAGGCTCAGCTGTGGGTTCGCTGTGGGCTGCGCATCAACTGTCGTGCCCAAGAATTGTTTGATACTGCTTGAGTGTTCTTGTGAGTAGCCCGACATGCTGGAGACCTCCTGCAGCGTGTCGGTGCATTCGGGCGTTCGCCAAAAGCATTTCCACCAGATTAAGGCTGATTTAGTGGATGGCCAGGCCCAGCTGAAGCCAGTGAATACCTTGGCTAGGCCCTTGACGTCATTCGCGCTGTAGGTTTCGATCGGCTGGCCGTTGTTCAGTCGCAAGCTGCCATCGGGGTTCAATTCATAGAGACCAATCGAAAACAGCTGCATGACTTCGCGGGCAAAATTTTCGTCCGGTACGCGTCCTGTTGTGGCATCTTCCTTTCGGTTGCTCCGGTGAGACAAGTACGCGCCCATGGCTGGGTGCATCGCCACATCTTCAAGTAACTGGCGATACGTTGCGCTGCTATCGCGGGCCAGCATGTCCATGTAGCTCGCGACCATTCGGCCTTGCATGGCGAGGTTGTCACTCGCTGTTGAAATCACGAAGATTTCAGACAGTGCAAAAGCCACGCGCTGACGCAACTGGGCGTTATCTTTGATCGCGTGGGTCCACCAGCTGGAGGTGATATCAGTTGCATCCGGCTTTGATGCACCGCGCGTTACTGCCATGGCTTCGACCATTTGCAAATGCGTTGGCATGTTGCTGGTTTGAGTGAACTGATCGTCAATCCACTTGCTGTATCCCAATGATTGGAGGCGAGAAATCTCGTCCGGCGTAGGGCCGAAACTGGCTTGCTCAAGGAACCTCGCGGCCTGCGCTTCGGAAATGGGTTCCAGTTTGGCTTCTTCGTCACTGCCGCAGGCGCTGAGTGCAATCAGGGTGACAACTGCGATCGCCGAAAGTACACGGCGCGTGTGGTGTGTTGTGGGGCGGGACAGCTGGATGGACATGGCAGGCCTCGGCCAGAAAAGGTGGCCGAAGAATGCCATGTCATGCTGCACAGCTGTGCAGTCGGATTCCCTCAGTTGTAAGCAGTCGCAAGCATGTTGCGAGTTGCCTGCAGTTAGCGTGCTTTGGTCACAAGTTGGGGGCCAAAGCGCGTTCGGCGTCACTCGGGGAATGCCCTGTGCGTAGCGCCCAATCTTCCATCTGATCGCGCCCGATCTTGCCCACGTTGAAGTAGGCGGACTCGGGGTGGGCCATGTAGAAACCGCTCACGCTGGCCGCTGGTGTCATGGCCAGGCTTTCAGTCAGGTGCATGTGGATGTCGTGTGCATCCAGCACGCGGAACATTTCGCGCTTCACACTGTGGTCGGGGCAGGCTGGGTAGCCAGGCGCCGGGCGAATGCCGCGGTACTGTTCCTTGATCAACTCGACGTTGTCCAGCTTTTCATCGGCCCCATATCCCCAGAATTCCTTGCGCACACGCTCGTGCATGCGTTCGGCAAAGGCTTCAGCCAAGCGGTCGGCCAGGGCTTTGAGCATGATGGCCGAGTAGTCGTCGTGCTGCGCCAGAAACTCGGCTTCTTTCTTCTCGATATTCAAGCCTGCCGTGACGGCGAACATGCCGATGTAGTCGGCCTTGGCTTCACGCGGCGCAATGAAGTCAGCCAGCGAGCGGTTGGGGCGTTTCACGCCATCAACTACTGGGCGCTCGGTCTGCATGCGCAGCGGGTCCCAGCTCATCAGCACCTGGGTGCGTGACTCGTCTTGGTAGATCTCGATGGTGTCGTCTTGCACCGTGTTGGCGGGGTACAGGCCAATCACGCCGTTAGCGGTCAACCAGCGGCCCTCCACGATCTTCTTGAGCATGGCTTGCGCATCGGCGTAAACCTTTTTGGCTTCCTCGCCCACGATCTCGTCGTCCAGAATCGCGGGGAAGGGGCCAGCCAGGTCCCAGGTCTGGAAGAAGGGACCCCAGTCAATGTAGGCGGCCAGCTCGCCCAGGTCATAGTTCTGGAACACGCGGCGCCCAATGAATTTGGGCTTCTCTGGCGTGTAGGTAGCAAAGTCGGCCTGGTGCTTGTTGGCGCGGGCTTCGGCCAGGGACACCATCGGGGTGGCCTTCTTGTTGGCATGTTGCTGGCGCACGCGTTCGTAGTCGGCATGCAGGTCGGCAATATAGGCGGCCTGGCGCTCAGGGCTGAGCAATTCCGAGCACACACCCACAGCGCGCGAGGCATCGGGCACGTACACCACTGGGCCACTGTAGTTGGGGGCAATCTTGACCGCCGTGTGAACCCGAGAACAGGTGGCGCCGCCAATCAGCAGAGGAATCTGACGCGAGCGGAAGTATTCGTCACGCTCCATCTCGGCGGCCACATACTGCATCTCTTCCAACGAAGGGGTGATCAGGCCCGACAGGCCAATGATGTCCGCGCCCACTTCTTTGGCCTTTTCCAGAATGTCTTTGCATGGGACCATCACGCCCATGTTGACCACTTCGAAGTTGTTGCACTGCAAGACCACTGTCACGATGTTCTTGCCAATGTCGTGCACATCGCCCTTCACGGTGGCGATCACGATCTTGCCCTTGCTGCGCACATCGGCGCCCGAGGCCTGAAGTTGGCGCTTTTCTTCTTCGATGTAAGGCACCAGGTGGGCCACGGCCTGCTTCATCACTCGGGCTGACTTCACCACCTGAGGCAGGAACATCTTGCCGGCGCCAAACAGGTCACCTACGGTGTTCATGCCCGCCATCAAGGGGCCTTCGATCACGTGCAGAGGGCGGCCGCCGCCTGCCTTGATCTTTTGATAGCACTCTTCCGTGTCGGCGGTGATGAACTCGGTGATGCCTTGAACCAGGGCGTGGCTCAAACGCTGTTCAACGGATACGGGGGCATCTGGTGTGCCGCGCCAGGCCAATTTGGCGCTGTCGTCCTTGGCTGCGCCCTTGACCTGCTCGGCCACAGCGAGCAAGCGCTCAGTCGGTGTCAGGCTGGTGTCTTCGCCTTCCTTGAACACGGGCTTGCGGTTCAGCACCACGTCTTCCACCAGTTCGCGCAAATGGGCTTCCAACTGGTCGTACACACCGATCATGCCGGCGTTGACAATGCCCATGTCCATGCCCGCCTGGATGGCGTGGTACAGGAACACGGTGTGAATGGCCTCGCGCATCGGCTCGTTGCCGCGGAAGCTGAACGACACGTTTGACACGCCGCCCGATACTTTGGCGCCCGGCAGGTTCTGCTTGATCCAGCGCGTGCCTTCAATGAAGTCCACGGCATAGTTGTCGTGCTCTTCAATGCCTGTGGCAATGGCGAAAATGTTCGGGTCGAAGATGATGTCTTCAGGAGCGAACCCCACCTCATCGACCAGGGTGCGATAGGCGCGCTCGCAAATTTCAATCTTGCGCTGATAGGTGTCGGCCTGGCCCACTTCGTCGAAGGCCATGACCACAGCGGCCGCGCCATAGCGCTTGATCAGCTTGGCCTGGTGAACAAAGTTATCGACGCCTTCTTTGAGCGAAATCGAGTTGACGATGCCCTTGCCCTGAATGCACTTCAGGCCTGCTTCGATCACGTCCCACTTCGATGAGTCGATCATGATGGGCACACGCGCGATTTCTGGCTCGCCCGCGATCAGGTTCAGGAATCGCACCATGGCCGCCTTGCTGTCGAGCATGGCTTCGTCCATGTTGATGTCAATCACCTGGGCGCCGTTCTCCACCTGTTGGCGCGCCACGGAAAGGGCATCTTCGAAGCGACCTTCCAGAATCATGCGGGCAAACGCCTTCGAGCCCGTCACGTTGGTGCGCTCGCCCACGTTCACGAACAGGCTGCCTTCGCCAATGTTCACCGGCTCCAGGCCAGACAGGCGCATAGGCGGAACGTCAAAGCGGGGTGTATGGGCGGTGTCGCCACTGGCGACGGCGTTGGGGCGTGCGGACTCGGTCATAGCCCGTCATTTTAAGAGGTGCCGGATCAAAAAAAGGAAAGGGCGCGGCGCTTGTGGCGCCGAGCCCCGAGGCGCTGTCGACTCCGGCCGGTCAGCCGGGGCGCAGCGATTGCCTTAACCTGTCTGCCTGCTCAGGCTCTGAGCATGGAATACAACTCGTCCTTCATCGTGACGCGCTGCAGTTTTTTCTGTTCCAGTTCGCTGGAGGAACCGTGCTCAATGCCGGTCTCCAAGCGCACGATGGCTTTGTCGAGCTCTTCGTAATCACGTTCCAGCTTGGCAAAGTGCGCGTTCGTGGTCTTCAGTGCGTGAATCTTGTCCTTCAGTTCAGGGAAGTCCTTGGCCAGCGGGTGATGATCTTGAACCATTCGTGTCCTCTTTCTGTATGAAAGTCATCTATCTCAGGGCTTCATGTTGCGACTGATTCGCTCGAATGACTTTGAGAAACATCAAGCATTTCCCCAATCAGGGTGATGTGAGTTTTTTTGCAAAAGTACTGTACAGGCATCCAGTCTTTGACATAATGGCGACCAATTCATCAGCCGTCGCATCGGAGTCACTCGTATGGAAGCCACCGCCAAGTCCACCCTCAGCACCGAAAAAGCCAAGGCCCTGCAGGCCGCCCTGGCCCAGATCGAAAAGCAATTCGGTAAGGGCTCGATCATGCGCCTGGGCGAAGGCGAAGTCATCGAAGACATCCAGGTGGTGTCGACCGGTTCGCTTGGCTTGGATGTGGCCCTGGGCGTGGGCGGCTTGCCTCGCGGTCGTGTGGTTGAAATCTACGGGCCAGAATCGTCAGGTAAAACCACCCTGACCCTGCAGGTGGTGGCGGAAATGCAAAAGCAAGGCGGTGTGGCGGCTTTCATCGACGCCGAACACGCTTTGGACATTCAATACGCTCAAAAGCTGGGCGTGAACCTGCAAGACCTGTTGATTTCTCAGCCTGATACCGGTGAGCAAGCCCTGGAAATTGTGGATGCCCTGGTGCGCTCCGGTTCGGTCGACTTGATCATCGTGGACTCGGTGGCCGCCTTGACACCCAAGGCCGAACTCGAAGGCGAAATGGGCGATGCCCTGCCAGGTTTGCAGGCCCGTCTGATGAGCCAAGCCCTGCGCAAGCTCACTGCCACCATCAAGAAGACCAATTGCATGGTCATCTTCATCAACCAGATCCGCATGAAGATCGGCGTGATGTTCGGTTCGCCCGAAACCACCACAGGCGGTAACGCCCTGAAGTTCTACGCCTCGGTGCGTCTGGACATCCGTCGTATCGGTTCGATCAAGAAGGGCGACGACATCATTGGCAACGAGACCAAGGTCAAAGTGGTCAAGAACAAGGTGTCGCCCCCCTTCAAGACGGCTGAATTTGACATCCTGTACGGCGAAGGCATCTCGCGCGAGGGCGAGATCATCGACATGGGCGTGAATGCCAAGATCGTCGACAAGTCGGGTGCTTGGTACGCCTACGGTGGCGAAAAAATTGGTCAAGGCAAGGACAACGCCCGCGAATTTTTGCGCGAGAACCCCGATTTGGCCCGCGAAATCGAAAACAAGATCCGCGATTCGCTGGGCATTGCCCTGTTGCCCCCTGCTGCTGCGGTCGATCACGAAGCCTGATCGCGTATTGAGGTTGCGTCCATGCGCGCCGCCACACTGTCCCTCAAAGGGCGTGCATTGAAATATCTGGCGGCGCGTGAGCATTCGCGTGTGGAGTTGGTGCGCAAACTGGCTCCCCACGCGGAGACCTTGGAAGAGGTCGAGAAAGTGCTCGACGAACTCGAGGCGCGCGGTTTCCTATCGGCTGAGCGATTTGCGGAGTCGGTGGTGCACCGCAGGGCTGCTCGCTATGGGATGGCTCGCCTGAAAGCTGAACTGTCTCAGCATCAGTTGCCAGATGATGTGACCCGCGCGGTCACGCAGTCGCTCAAGGAAACAGAGTTTGAGCGTGCCCACGCCCTGTGGGCCAAGCGGTTTGGCGAAGTCGCCCAAACCCCTGCCGAACTGGCTCGGCAGATGCGTTTTCTGGCAGGCCGAGGCTTCTCTGGCGATGTCATTCGCAAGGTGGTCAAAGGTCTGCCTGACGCCGACTGATGTGTCATCCCAACGCCGAAGCGCCGAATTCGCCGTGAATTCCTGATCACCATCAGTTGCTTGCGGGAATTACTTACTGTTTGCCTAGGGTGCGGTGCTATGCTGAATGCTGCACTGCACACCAAGGAGTCCCCCTGGAAAGCGTGCGCTCGCCAAGGCCTGATCGGTCATGGTGGGCTCTGTCATGTTCGACAAGAACACAACATCTGAAGCGAGAGCGCGATGAAGATTCATGAGTACCAAGGCAAAGAGATCCTGAGCCGATTTGGCGTGCCGGTCCCAAGAGGTATTCCGGCTTTTTCTGTGGATGAGGCTGTAGCGGCTGCTCAGAAGCTGGGTGGCCCGGTTTGGGTCGTCAAGGCTCAGATTCATGCAGGGGGGCGAGGCAAAGGTGGTGGCGTCAAGGTGGCCAAGTCATTGGACGACGTCAAGCGCCTGGCTGGCGACATCCTCGGCATGCAGCTGAAAACGCATCAAACCGGCCCCGAAGGTCAGAAGGTGCGTCGTCTGTACATCGAAGATGGTGCAGACATTCAAAAGGAATACTACGTCTCGGTCGTGACCGACCGCGGCACCCAGAAGGTGGCGTTCATTGCCTCCAGCGAAGGCGGCATGGACATCGAAGAGGTCGCTCACAGCACGCCTGACAAGATCAAAAAGATCTTTGTGGATCCGCTGGCCGGTTTGACCGACACGCAAGCCAAGGAACTGGCCGACGGCATTGGCTTGCCAGCCGACTCCACCGCGCAGGCCATCGACCTCTTCAAGAAGCTGTACCAGTGCTACATGGAAACCGATGCGAGCCTGGTTGAAATCAACCCGCTCAACCGCGACTCCAAGGGCAACCTGATCGCGCTCGACGCCAAGTTCAACTTCGACAGCAACGCGCTGTTCCGTCATCCTGAAATCGTCGCTCTGCGTGATCTGGACGAAGAAGACCCTGCCGAAATCGAAGCCTCGAAATTCGATCTGGCCTATATCCAGCTCGACGGCAACATCGGCTGCTTGGTCAACGGCGCCGGCTTGGCCATGGCCACCATGGACACCATCAAGTTGTTTGGTGGCGAGCCTGCCAACTTCCTGGACGTAGGCGGTGGCGCCACGGCCGAGAAGGTCACCGAAGCTTTCAAGATCATGCTCAAGAGCCCCAAGGTCAAGGGCATCCTGGTCAACATCTTCGGCGGCATCATGAAGTGCGACACCATTGCCGACGGCGTGATCACCGCCTGTAAGGCCGTGAATCTGAATGTGCCACTGGTCGTGCGAATGAAGGGCACCAACGAAGACCTGGGTAAGAAGATGCTGGCGGATTCCGGTTTGCCCATCATCAGCGTGGACACGATGGCCGAAGCGGCCACCAAGATCGTGTCTGCCGTCAAGTAATTGCCTAGGAATCGAGAACCATCATGAGCATCCTGATCAACAAGGACACCAAGGTCATCACCCAAGGCATCACGGGGAAGACCGGTCAATTCCACACCCTCGGCTGCCAGGCTTATGCCAATGGCAAGAACGCCTTCGTGGCCGGCGTGAACCCCAAAAAGGCGGGTGAGAAGTTTTCCGACATTCCCATTTACGCCAGCGTGAAAGAGGCGGCCAAGGAAACCGGTGCGACCGTATCGGTGATCTATGTGCCCCCCGCAGGCGCAGCCGATGCCATTTGGGAAGCCGTCGAGGCGGACCTGGATCTGGTCGTGGCCATCACCGAAGGCATTCCCGTGCGCGACATGCTGATGGTGCGCAACAAAATGAAGGCCAAGGAAGCTGCTGGCGGCAAGAAAACCTTGCTGCTCGGCCCCAACTGCCCGGGTTTGATCACGCCTGAAGAAATCAAGATCGGCATCATGCCCGGTCACATCCACCGCAAGGGCCGAATTGGCGTCGTGTCCCGCTCGGGCACGCTGACCTACGAAGCTGTGGCGCAACTGACCGAACTCGGCCTGGGGCAGTCCAGCGCCGTAGGCATTGGTGGCGACCCCATCAACGGTCTTAAGCACATCGACGTGATGAAAGCTTTCAACGACGACCCCGATACCGATGCCGTCATCATGATCGGTGAAATCGGTGGCCCCGACGAGGCGGAAGCTGCTCAATGGTGCAAGGCCAATATGAAGAAACCCATCGTGGGTTTCATCGCGGGTGTCACAGCGCCTCCCGGCAAGCGCATGGGCCATGCTGGCGCCTTGATCTCGGGTGGTGCTGACACGGCCGATGCCAAGCTCGCCATCATGGAAGGGTGTGGTTTCACGGTCACGCGCAATCCATCTGAAATGGGCAAGCTGCTGAAGGCTCTGCTGTAAACCGCTCGCGCACTTGACACGATCAGCCCCTACACTCAGGGGCTGATTTCATTTTGGATACATGGACGCTTTACTGACCCCTGAATTCTGGCTCGCTGTGGGCCAGATCGTGATGATCGACATCCTGCTGGGTGGCGACAATGCTGTAGTGATTGCCTTGGCGTGCCGCAATCTGCCACCCGACTTGCGCAAAAAAGGCATCATCTGGGGCACCCTCGGGGCGATTGCCTTGCGCGTGGTGCTGATTTTCTTTGCCATGTCCTTGCTGGGCTTGCCCTATCTGAAGCTGGTCGGGGCGGCGCTCCTCCTATGGATCGGTGTCAAATTGCTGGCGCCCGACGAAGAGGGGCATGGCGATCTGCAGGCCAGCGACAAGCTGCTGGGCGCCATCAAAACCATCATCGTGGCGGACTTTGTCATGAGCATTGACAACGTCATTGGCATTGCCGGTGCGGCGCAAGGCGCGGGTCACGAGGGGCATCAAATGCCGCTGGTTATTTTTGGTTTGCTGGTCAGTATTCCCATCATCGTGTGGGGCAGCAGTTTTGTGTTGAAGCTCATGGATCGCTTCCCCATCATCATTACCGTGGGTGCCATGCTGTTGGGGTGGATTGCCGGTACTTTGGCAATCAGCGATCCAGTTGTCCGCCCTTATTTGGTTGACACTGGATTCAATCACTACGCGGCAGCCATTGGCGGCGCTGTATTGGTTTTGGCCCTGGGCACCCTGCTGGCCAAAAGGCCATCTTCTCAAGCGGATTGAGTCATGACGAGCCTGTCACCTCTGGTCTGGTGGTCAGCCTTGGCGCTGGTGCTGGTGCTGGGGGCGGGCTGGTGGATCTGGTCGCGTCGAGGCAAGGCTGTACCACCGGCGTTGGCCGGTGGGCGCGCCCAGACGAAAGCCGCCGTGCCGCCGCCGGCGCTTGTGGCCGACGACGATGACCTGCCCTATATTGACGCGCCACAGAATCAGCCGATGGCGGCGCGCAGTGCTTCGATGCAAAGCCTGAATACGACCCAGCCCATTCCGTCGGCGGATGAGGCGTCGTTTTCTTCTGAGCGGACGGCGCCCCAAGGCGGTTTGGCGCGTTTGCAGCGGTCCTTGAGTGGTGATCTGGATGCCCTGGAGCGCACCTGGGCCACACTCAAGCAACTCCAGCCCTTGCCTGGCCAGAAGCAAATGGCCTTGCAAACCATGGATCGCCTGGGAGCGGATTTCGAAGCCTTGGGTCGGTTTGACCTGGCCCGAGATGTCTACGAACATCTGGCCGATGTCGATCCTGCCTGGCCGGACATCAAGCTACGCTTGACGCAAGCACGCGAAAAGGCGCTGGATCTGGCTCGAGACCAGTTGGCTGCATCGCCCTTGGCTGGGGCGGAGGTGTCGTCTGGCCAGCAAACCATCGGTCGATTCCTCGTGCGGGGGGAAATAGGGCGTGGCGCCATGGGGGCGGTCTATCTCGCGACCGACCCACAAACCGGGGGCCGGGTCGCGCTCAAGACCATGGCCTTGAGCCAGGAGTTCGAAGGCGATGGATTGGCTGACGCGCGGGCTCGCTTCCAGCGCGAAGCGGAAATGGCCGGGCGACTCAATCACCCCGACATCGTGCACATCATCGAGTCGGGGGAAGACAAGGGGCTGGCCTACATCGCCATGGAATACGTCGATGGCACCGATCTGGGCTTCTTCACCCGCGCAGGGCATCTGCTGCCAGTCAGGCAGTTGTTGTCCATCATGGCTCGGGTGGCTGAAGCGCTGACCTATGCGCACACCCAAGGGGTCACTCATCGAGACGTCAAGCCAGCCAACATCATGGTCGACTTGGACAAAGGCGTTGTGAAAGTCATGGATTTCGGTGTGGCACGGGTGGCCGACGCCGCTCGCACTCGCACCGGTGTGGTCCTGGGGACGCCCACCTACATGTCGCCCGAGCAACTGTCGGGGCAACCGGTGGATGGTCGCAGCGATCTGTACTCGCTGGGCGTCTCGCTTTTCCAACTGCTGACCGGCAAACTGCCTTACCAGCACACCTCGATGGCCACCCTCATGCGCGCCATTGCGCAAGAAGTGCCGCCTCCCGTTTCTGCATTCAGACCTGAATTACCGTCGGCATTGGACGATATCGTGGCTCTGGCTTTGCAGAAACACCCAAACACGCGGTATTCGAATGGACACCAAATGGCTGAAGATTTACGGTCCATTTGATGGATTTGGTCTCTGTTTGACAAAATATGCTGTTGCAGCGCACAAATGTTGCTGACAACCCCGAGCATTCCAACCCAAAAACACAGCGACAATTCGGTATGGAATTTGAGTACTACAGCCAGACAGACACCGGCCGAGTGCGATCGAACAACGAAGATTCGATCGCCGTGGACGAGGCCTGCGGCGTGGCCGTGCTGGCAGATGGCATGGGTGGGTACAACGCAGGCGAAGTCGCCAGCGGCATGGCGTGTGATTTCATCAAGGCCGAGTTGGGGCGCTGGTTATTGGAGGCCGCGCAAAACGCCACCGACAACGATGTCAAGCGCGCCATGGACATCTGTGTCGACAACGCCAACCGGGCCATATTTAACGCAGCCAACTCCAACCCCACATTTGCAGGGATGGGCACGACCCTCGTTCTCGGGGTGTTCCGTGCAGGACGTCTCCTGATGGGGCATATTGGAGACTCGCGCGCCTATCGATTTCGCAGCGGTCAGTTGCAGCAGATCACGAAAGACCATTCGTTACTGCAGGAACAGATCGATGCTGGCATTCTGACGCCTGAGCAAGCAGCATTTTCCGCCAACAAGAATCTGGTCACCCGTGCCTTGGGCGTGGAAGATATGGTCTTGCTGGAAACTCATATTCACGACATCCAGTCGGGCGATATTTACCTGATGTGCTCGGATGGCTTGTCAGATATGTTGCGAGATCCGCAAATTGCTGCAGTCATGTCCGAGCATGCGTCCTTGCCTGAAATGGGCGCAGCGTTGATTGCTGCCGCATGCGAGGCCGGCGGGCGGGATAACATTGCCGTGGTTTTGGTTCGAGCGCAGGGTGTGGCACCGCCCCCTGTTCGTTCCTGGTGGCCGTTTAAACGTTAAGACAATACCCGAGAGGTTTTTTCATGGGAAAGTTGGTCGTCTCACTTGACGGAGTCGTGATCAAAGAAGTCCAGATTAGCAAGGACAAGACCACGCTCGGACGCCGCCCGTACAACGATATCGTCATCGATAACCTCGCGGTCAGCGGTGAGCACGCCGTGATGCAGCTCGTGGGCTCTGATGTCTTCATTGAAGACCTCAACAGCACCAACGGCACCTACATCAACGGCAAGGCGGTGAAGAAGCAACTGCTGAATCACAACGACACCGTTGAGATCGGCAAGTACAAGATCAAGTTCCTGGCCGACGACGGCCATGATTACGAAAAGACCATGATCATGCGCCCTGGCATGGTCGTGTCACCTATCGTGGGTCATTCCACACCGGCTTCGGCGCACCACCACACCGGCCCTAGCACCTCGCCGGGTGTTTTGGGCGCACCGGCACCAGCCCCAAGTTTTGGCAACACCCTGACGGGTGGTTTGCCCAGCGGCTTCGGTGGCTTGGCGCCACAGCAGCCCGCTTCCATCAAGGTGCTCAACGGTGCGGCTGCCGGCCGCGAAGTGGCGCTGACCAAGGTGGTGACCACCGTCGGTAAGCCGGGCGTGCAGGTGGCATCCATCACCAAGCGACCAGGCGGCTATGTGTTTGCCCACGTGGAAGGCGCAGCTCGCCCCACCGTCAACGGGGCGCAGGTGGGCAACGAGCCCCTGCACCTCAAGACCGGCGACGTGATCGAACTGGCCGGAACCCAGATGCAATTCGTCCAGGGCTAACCAGGGTTACAGCGACATTTCACACCGGGCCCCACATGATTCGAGTCCTTGGCTGTTCGGGCTCCATCGCCGCCCGGTGTCACACCACCTCTTTCCTGCTAGACGACGACATCCTGATCGACGCTGGCAGTGGGGTGGGTGAGTTACGGCTCGACGAGCTGGCCCGTATTGATCACATCCTGCTGTCGCACAGCCATCTGGACCATGTACTCAGCATCCCGCTTTTGGCCGACAGCGTCATTCGCCTGCGCCAAGGGCCAGGCGGCCTGACCGACCTGCGGCCCATTCACGTACACGCCTTGCCAGAGACGCTGGATGCCTTGCGCCAGCACATCTTCAATGGCGTCATCTGGCCTGATTTCACACGGCTGCCCAGCGCGGCCCACCCGATCATTCGCTTTCACGAATTGCAAGTGGGGCAGCTGATCAGCTTTCAGGCCCGAGGCGGCGCTCCGGACCGCCTGATACGCGTGCTGCCCGCCGCGCACACTGTGCCGGCGGTGGGTTATGCCGTCGAAACCTTCCAAGGCTGGTGGGTGTTCACGGGCGACACGGGCCCCAACCCAGCGCTGTGGCAGGCTCTGCAAGGGCAACGTATTGCACAGTTGGTGATTGAAACGGCCTTTGGGAATGACGAGGCTCATCTGGCCAACATCAGCGGACACCTCTCACCCCAAAGCCTGGCGCAGGAATTGGCCCAATTGGACGGGGAAGTCAGCGTCTACATCACCCACCCGAAGCCGGGTGAGGTGCCGGCGGTGCTGTCGCAAATTCGTGCTTTGGATAGCCGCCACCGAATCGAACCGCTGCGTGAAGGGCAGCGGTTTCATGGGCCGGCTGAGGTTTGATTGGTCGGGCCGAGAAGTGACGCTTTCCGTCACCACTTGATTGGGGTGACAAAAAATGTCGAGTGAGGTGTCGGAGCCCGATGGCAATGTGACCAAAAGTGGCAGGTGATAGGTCAAAACCCGGCAATAAATCATGCTTTTTCATGCTTTGGAAGCTGGCACGCTAACTGCCTAATAGAACTTGCGGCCGGCAGAAACCGGTCTTCTTCAAGACAAGTTCATTGACTGCGGGCACAGCCCCAAGGAGTTCAACATGAAGGCGATTCAAAAAGGTTTTACCCTGATCGAATTGATGATCGTTGTGGCGATCATTGGTATTCTGGCCGCCGTGGCCCTGCCTGCTTATCAGGACTACACCGTGCGTGCCAAGGTGTCTGAACTGATTCTGGCTGCCAGCTCGGCCCGCACTTGCGTGACCGAAGCGTATCAGGCTTCCGGCGGTTCCTTCCCTTCGTCTTTGTCTGCGGATTGCTCTATCGCGGCTGTGGGTAAGGTTCATACTGCCACAATCGATTCCACAGGTTTGATCTCTGTGGTTGCAAATAGTGCGGCTTCCGCCGTGGGGCAGTCCCTCACAATCACCATGACGCCCGCAACAGCTGGTAGCACCTTGACTTGGACTTGCAGTGGTTCTACTGCTAAGTACATGCCACAAAGCTGCCGTGGCTAATATGTCAACTTGGGTGGGAGCTTGAGAGTTAGCCACCCATGGCACATAGTTTGACTCAAGACCCCTCTTGGAGGGGTCTTGCCTTTTTAGGTGTGTAAATGATCAGACTCTTCTCAAAATTTCGCTCGGACAAGGCGACCGCGGTTGCGCTGGTCAGTAAATTGGCCCTGAATTTTCCCCCCATCTCGTTGAAGGCAGAGGGGAAAAATAGCTCGGTCAATCGAGTGACTCGGTTGCTCGAGCGAACCTATGATGCTGCAACGCAGTACCAAACCGAACAATCGATGGGGATGCTCCGTCGAGCAATTTTTGCCAATACCTTCAGGTGGGAACTGATGTCGGTTGGATATACCGAGGAGTTCTCGAAAGTTGCTACAGAGGGTCTGGTGGTGGCTCTGATGAAAAAGAGTAAGGCGTAAACCTAAGAGAAATTTTTAAAAATGCTTCGTGATTTGATTGTTGGCGCCATTCGTCGCTTTAGTAAAAAGGGTGCCGTAGATGGCCGGCAGTTAATCGAATTCTTGGAGAAGGCTCATGAAATGTGGGCCGTTGGTGATGTGCGGGCTGCATTGCAGGTTTATAAAGCCGCCAGTGAGTTGTTTCCCAACTCGGTTGAGGTGTTGAACGGGCTGGGGGCTTGCCATGCAACCCTGGGGGATTCGAGCGAAGCGGCCATTTGGTTTGAGCGTGCATTTCTCCTCGATGATTCTTATCTGCCTTCTTTAATAAATAGGGCGCGCGCGTTTGGCGATAGAAGGAATAGTGCCGAAGCTTTGCCCTTGTTGCGGCATGCACTTGCTCACGTGCCAGGTGGGGCGGTTGATGCACTGTTGTATTCCGTGTATGCGTCGATGGCGCTAAATAACGGTGATGTTAGTCGAGGGACCTTTTTCCAGACCAAAGCATGGTTGGCGGACTTTGATACATTGCGGATGGCCAATGGGCATCTTTTCTATTCGTCTTATGCTGATGCCAGCGAGCAAGTATTGGCGTCGGAACATGTTTTTTGGGCGGAAACAATGCGTCCATTAGATAATGTGATTGAGGGCTCGAGTTTAAGGCGGGAAAGGTCGAGCGATGAGAAAATTAGAATTGGTTATTGGTCGCCGGATCTGAGAAATCATTCAGTCCGATATTTCTTTAGGCCGCTGATTGATAATCATGATCGTGAGAGATTTGATATCTATGTATATCAAGACAATCATGCGAAAGATGCTCAAACAGAGTTGATTTGTGCCTCAGCTGATCATTATCACGATGTGCATGATTTTTCAGACCAAGCGCTGTATGACTTGATTCGCTCGCATGAGCTTGATGTGCTTGTGGAGTTGGCGGGTCACACATCAGCAAACAGGCTTTCGTTGCTGACCAAGCGAATGGCTAAAATGCAGGTCACCGCGCTTGGGTACCCGCCGACCACGGGAATGACCGAAATCGACTGCAAAATCGTCGATAAATATTCTGTAGGCAAGGAACCTCAGAAATATTACTCTGAGTATCCGTTGGAATTGTCTGGTTCATTCTGGTGTTTTGATCCGATGGAGGATTACGCTGTCAGCCCGGTTGCACCAGCCAGAAAAAATGGCTACGTGACGTTTGGATGTTTTGGTAATGTTGCCAAAATCAGCGACAGATTATTGGCGTGCTGGGGTCAGATCCTTGATGGCGTTCCAATGTCTCGTTTGGTTATTCGGTCCATCAGTTTTGAAGATGGCGTAGCCATTGATCATGTGCGGAACCGGTTGCAAGCTGCAGGATTTGATATCGACCGCGTGGAGCTTTTAAAGCCGTTGGGTGGGGCGGATCTCTTTAATTCTTATGCGGACGTTGATGTCATCCTAGATACTTTCCCCTTCAATGGAGGAACAACGACCTGTTTCGCGACTTATATGGGGGCGCCCGTCGTTAGCTTGTATGGGGAGTCGCTGATCAGCCGTATGGGTTTGTCCATCTTGTCGAACTTGGGGTGGCCTGAACTTGCCGTGGCGACTGAGTCAGAGTATGTGAATGTTGCGATCAAGCTGGCTGGAGATCTGAACGTCCTTGAGCGCTATCGAACTACCGCGCGGGAGCGATACAAGTCCACAACATTGGGGAATGGGAAGTTGTATGCGGCAGATTTCGAATCTGCTTGCGTTGAGTTTTTGAAAAAGTTGGAAGCGTCCGGTCATTCTTATGCGCATCATGTTCCACCAATACCAATTTTGGATGCGGTGAAGCGCGCGTACAAAATTCTGGCTACGGGGAATGTGGGTGCGGCAGGTCGCGTGCTTGCGTACTGTAAGAAATATTATCCATCCAGCGGGGCGGTCAAGATGCTTGAGGCAAACTTGCAGCACGCTGAGGACGGATCTAAAGCTGCAATTCAAACTTTAGAGCGTTCGCTTGATACCTTCGTCGGTGATGACAGGGTGGCGGGCACCATTATGGTGGTGCATTGGTTGTTGGCGGAAGGGGATCTGGTCAAGGCGAAAAAGTATGTGGCGGCGCTCAGTCAGGAAGCCATCTCCGATCCATTTGATCGGATTCAGGTGGAACTATTTAAGACGCTTTTAGCAGAGCACCAACCTGTGGCTGCTGAGACGAGAGGGAACGCCTCGGTCGACCCGAAAAGGGTTATTGTTATCGTTCCAAGTGACGCTGCTCTTCAGTTTGAAGGGGTGAAATCCAGCATCCTGAAACGTTGTGAGTTGCCGCAAGGATGGAAGATCGAATTTCAACGTTGCGATATTCGTCAGAGAATTTCTTCCTACGAGCGAGTCATGCAGTCTGGAGCAGACTATGTGATAGTCATGCAGGGGAATGTGGATATTTGCTCGGCAGATTTCTTCTATCAAGTAGCAAATTCGCTTGAGCAGTCGGACGTCGTTGGGTTTGCAGGCGCTAGACGGTGGGAGTATTTGGATTGGCGACTTGATGATTTCGATCAAAAAGCCGGAGGATTCATGGTGCTCACCGATAGATCTGATTTTACCGCCGAAGTTCGCTATTGGGGGGGCGGCCAAGAGCGTATGGTTTTCGGGATGGACGTGCTGGATGGCTCGGTTTTTGCCGTCAATGTGCCGACCATCCAATTGGTGTCCTTTGACGAGGAGTTGGCGGATGCTGATTTCTTGATGGAGGAGGATTGGATATGCCGAGTCGGGAATAAGGGCGCGCGTTTGGCCGTCAATCGAGCGTTCGGCGTGGTGCTGCACAAGCAGGCCGCGGTCGAGGCGTCAAAGGCGGGCGCCGGGCGCTTGCATTGGATGGAGCAGTCTCAAAAGGATCCATTCATGCCTTATCAACCATCAGATATGGTTGCGTCGGTGTTGGTCTTGGATCCCTTGATCGGCTGCGAGGTTTTGACCCGGATGGTGAGCAAAAATTGATTTTGTTGGGCTCGAGCCTGTGCAGCAGAAAGCTGCGAGTTACATAGGCCGAGCTCGAACAACGTATTGCAGTGGGGTCGCATCTTGGGCGGCCTCCATGGCGGATTGGCCCATCAGCTCAGCCATTTCTCCGATAATTGGCAGGAATTGCTCGCGGTCTTGTTCTGGGAAAATGCGCGGTGTGCCTGATTCAATACGATAGCCAGTTGCTTCGAATAATTCGATGATGGTTTTTCTGGTAAACCAGCGCAAATGAGTTTTGTCTAGTAAGCCTTGTGGTTCATAGCGGAATTCGCCAGAACATAGGCGGGCAATTACTGACCAGTGCTGCGCGTTTGGAATGCACGCCACGACGCATCCATCTGATGGAAGATTTTCTCGAATTTTTTTTAGTATCACCCATGGATCTTTGAGGTGTTCCAGTGTGTCGCCAAATATCCAGGTGTCACAATTTTTTCTCTCTTTGAAGAAAGAATCCGGAAGAAGCTCGATATCGGCCGCAAAGGTTTCGTTGCAGTACGGTTCAGCCATCTTTGCGTATTCGGGATCAATGTCAATGCCAACGTAATGGCAGTTGGTGTTGATTTTTCTGTATTCGCGTGCCAGAGCGCCAGAGCTGCATCCGATTTCAATCACACTCTTTGATTGAGTCGGAATGAGGTCAAGTAGTTCTGGGTTATGGTTTTGATGCGCGGGTGTTTGATTCATGCTGCTCACGATTTACTCCATTTTTTTAGGTAAATGTCCAGGGCAGATACCCAGTTTGGGTTGCCGAAGTTACCTGCGCTTTTGTGGATGATTTGAATCGGCCAGGTGCCTATCGATAGACCTCTTTTGGTTGATTCTTTGCAAAAATCGAGATCGTAAAAGTCGAATTTGAAGCTCGTGTCAAATTTAACTTTTTGCTTTACTAAGGTTTCTCTGTTGGCCGCAATGAATACACCGTCAATCAGCTTGCACTTGCGTGGAGTGGGTCCAAAATTACTAATGTGCGACGCACCCGGAGAGCCGTGATGTATGGATCCGGAAAGATATTTCATGTCGTCGCGTACGAAGCCATTTTTGGGGTCTGTTGATATGAAAAACCAACTGGGTTGGTTTTCTTTGCAGCGTGTGTTCCCCGCGATGCCAATGACATCATACGTTTTCAGTGCGGCACATAATTTTTCCCCAAAATGGATGTCGTCAAGCCAGACGTCGTCGTGAACAAAAATGATGATGTCTGCTTGCGAGGTTTCAATGGCTTTGTTGTAAACCTCAGGCAATCCCAATTTGTTTTCAAATGCAATGTTGAAAATCAGGTCTTTTGGGAGAAGGGGAAGCTTGACACTGCGTCCTAAGTGAGACAGTGTCCAAAAATCATGTTCATTCAGTCGGGTGGCGCTTACTACGCAAATGCTGGCGCGTGTGTTGCGCTTACCCCATGGGCTTCGGTAGCGTATTGGAAGCACCGGGCGGAGTATGTTGTACAGCGTGTGAGCAATGGGCATATCGGTTCGACGGTCGGCAGGCGTTGAGCGGGTTTTTTACCGATGTACTTTAGCGCGTGACGTAGGGTTCTTGAACTGTTACTCGCCTGTCATGTCGGCTCAGCAACAGTCGTGCCGTTTTGTGCCTGTTGTAAGGAGAAAAATGAGTGTTAGGCATCAAATCTAGGGCGGGCTTAACTGTGGCAATTGGATCAGCCTTGAACCTAGATCGTGATCTGTGCCCAAGGGGGCAGTCAATCGCCTCCCAGCGCGCTAAAATCAGCGTTTCCCCGCAACAGCCCCTCCCACCATGTCCGACACCACCAAGAACATCACCGCCATGGCGAACGCCATTCGCGCGCTGGCTATGGATGCCGTCCAACAAGCCAACTCCGGTCACCCCGGTGCCCCAATGGGCATGGCGGACATGGCTGTGGCCTTGTGGGGCCGCCATCTGCGCCATCATCCAGCGCAGCCTCAGTGGGCCGATCGTGATCGTTTCGTGTTGTCCAACGGCCATGCGTCGATGCTGATTTATTCGCTGCTGCATCTCTCGGGCTATGACCTGTCGATCGACGACCTGAAGAACTTCCGCAAGCTGCACAGCAAGACCCCCGGCCACCCCGAAGTGGGCATCACCCCTGGCGTGGAAACCACCACCGGCCCGCTGGGCCAAGGCATCACCAATGCCGTGGGTTTCGCTCTGGCTGAAAAACTGCTGGCTGCTGAGTTCAACCGCGATGGCCACGCCATCGTGAACCACTACACCTACGCCTTCCTGGGCGATGGTTGTTTGATGGAAGGCATCAGCCACGAAGCCGCCGCTTTGGCAGGTGCCTGGAAGCTGAACAAGCTGATTGCGCTGTACGACGACAACGGCATTTCCATCGATGGTCAGGTTGCGCCTTGGTTCATTGATGACACCCCCAAGCGCTTCGAAGCCTACGGCTGGAACGTGATCGACATGATCGACGGCCACGATGTGGACGACGTGGACGGCGCCATTGCCAAGGCCAAGTTGAGCACCGATAAGCCCACGCTGATCGTCTGCAAGACCAGCATTGGCAAGGGCTCGCCCAACCGCGCCAACACCGCCAAGGCCCACGGCGAGCCGCTGGGTGGCGACGAAATCAAGCTGACCCGCGACGCCATTGGCTGGTCGCACGATCCTTTCGTGATCCCTGAAGAGGTGTATGCCGATTGGGATGCCAAGGCCGAAGGCGAACAGCTGGTGGCTGACTGGAACCAGCGTTTTGCTGCTTACCAAAAGGCTTTCCCTGAGCTGGCTGCCGAGTTCACCCGCCGCATGGCTGGCGACCTGCCTGCCAACTTTGCTGAAGTGTGCGTGCAAGCTGTGGCCGCTGCGCACGACAAGGCCGAGACCGTGGCCAGCCGCAAGGCCAGCCAGATCGCGCTGGAATTCTTCACCGCAGCGCTGCCTGAAATGCTGGGTGGCTCGGCTGACCTGACTGGCTCGAACCTGACCAACACCAAGAGCACGCCGGCGCTGCGCTTCGATGATGAAGGCCAAGTGGTTTTGTCCGAAGGCAAGCCTGGCCGCCACATCAACTACGGTGTGCGCGAGTTCGGTATGGCCGCCATCATGAACGGCGTGGCCCTGCACGGTGGTTACATCCCCTACGCCGGCACCTTCCTGACCTTCTCTGACTACAGCCGCAACGCCATTCGCATGGCGGCGCTGATGAAGCAGCGCGTGGTGCACGTGTTCACCCACGACTCTATCGGTCTGGGCGAAGACGGCCCCACCCACCAGTCCATCGAGCACGCCGCCAGCCTGCGCTTGATCCCTGGTCTGGATGTCTGGCGTCCTGCCGACACCACCGAAACCGCCGTGGCCTGGTCCATGGCGCTGGCCAACAAGAATCGCCCCTCGGCGCTGCTGTTGTCGCGTCAGAACCTGCCTTACGCCCCCAAGCAAGATGCGGATGTCATCACGCAAGGTGGCTATGTTTTGGCCGAACCCTCAGAGGTGGGGTTGAAGAAAAAGCCGGTTGCCGTGATCATCGCGACCGGTTCCGAAGTCCAGTTGGCGATGCATGCCCAGGCTGAGTTGGCCAAGGCCGGTGTGCCTGTGCGCGTGGTGTCCATGCCCTCGACCACCGTGTTTGACCGTCAGCCGCTGGACTACAAGAAGAGCGTGCTGCCGGTTGGCCTGCCCCGCGTGGCGGTGGAAGCCGGTGTCTCGGACTTCTGGTGGAAGTATGGCGTCGCTGCTGTCGTGGGCATCGACACCTATGGTGAGTCGGCTCCGGCTGGCGACCTGTTCAAGCACTTCGGTTTCACCACACAGAACGTGGTCGATACCGTGAAGGTGGCTTTGGGCTTGGCCAAGCTGCGTCGCTGATTGTTGCGTACTGAATTCAATTCACGTTGTTTCTTGTCTTACTGAGGATCTCGTCATGACCATCAAGGTTGGTATCAACGGCTTTGGCCGCATCGGTCGCATGGTGTTCCGCGCTGCTGTGCAAAACTTCGCCAACGACATCGAAATCGTCGGCATCAACGACTTGCTCGAGCCCGACTACCTGGCTTACATGTTGAAGTACGACAGCGTGCACGGCCGCTTCAAGGGCGACGTGGCTGTGGACGGCAACACCCTGGTCGTCAACGGCAAGAAGATCCGCTTGACCGCCGTGAAGAACCCCGCTGAGCTGAAGTGGGACGAAGTGGGCGCTGACGTTGTGATCGAGTCGACCGGCCTGTTCCTGACCAAGGAAACCGCTGAAGCCCACATCAAGGCTGGTGCCAAGAAGGTCATCATGTCGGCTCCTTCTAAGGACGACACCCCCATGTTCGTCTTTGGCGTGAACGACAAGACCTACGCTGGTCAGACCATCATCTCCAACGCTTCGTGCACCACCAACTGTCTGGCCCCTGTGGCCAAGGTGTTGAACGACACCTTCGGCATCAAGCGCGGCCTGATGACCACCGTGCACGCTGCCACCGCCACGCAGAAGA
>ERZ724505.173-NODE-173-length-42284-cov-5.222430_pt1 | contig 42284 bp, 62 predicted proteins | sample MGYA00376038_ERZ724505 | MGnify/ENA primary metagenome ERZ724505 (study PRJEB28724, sample SAMN07190884) | wastewater metagenome | isolation source: effluent of sewage treatment plant in Hong Hong | place: Hong Kong | collected 2016-03-17 ... | reverse complement strand
TGGGCTATGCCGCGTGGCGTGGCGCGGGTGGCTTGAATGCGGCCGACGGTTTGCTTTGGAATTCTCTCATTTGATGCACAAGGCTATGATTATAGCGAAAAAAACGAGCTTCAGTAATGCCAAAACTCCGAGGCACAGGAAAACGGTGGCCTTGAACTTCCTGAACCTCTCTTCAGTGTTGCAGTATTTCTGCAAAGCGAAATCGGCGAAGAAAATCACCACAATTGCGACAACCACAGCAGGCAGCAAAAGCCACCCGTCGCCGTCTGCAACGCACAGGTTGCGCGGGATTGGGCCGATTGGTTCAGGGGTTTGGGTTATGGTGGTCATGGTGCGTAAGTGCCGGTGTCTATGTAAACGCTTGCGCGGTTTTTATGCTCCCACTCGCATCTGTCCTTTTTGAACTGGTCAAAATTGTACCAGATATAATCCTCAAAGCCGTTTTTCGCCTCTTTGTTGTGCCTGAAAACCAAATTCATAAGGCAATAAGGGCATTCATTACCGATGGCAATGATTTGCTTCGGCCTGTTCTCAAGCGCAACAGGCTTGTATTCGTCGCGGTTAAAGCAGGCGTGGCAGACGCGATTCGGATTGCTGTAACAGCAAGCCTCGTGCCTATCCATTGATTTGCGCGTCAGTGTCCCACGGGAGCAGTGGTCGCAATAGTACCTTGAAACCTTTTTAACTCTCATCCGTTTCCCTTCTCACTCAATTCTTTGAAAAGCCCACGCGCGCTCTTCACAACGTCACCGAAGGCCTCGCCGCCTTCCGGGCAGTTCCATGGCTCCAAAGCGGCCTTGAGCATCTCAGCGCACACGCGCCAATCGTCGCGACTCTGCCTAAGCGCCGCAATCTCCTCGCGCAGCCTCATCATATACTTGAGGTCGTCAATGCGCTCCTCAATGGAGTGCTGAAGCCATTGCTCAGGCGTGAGGTCTTTGCGATCCACTGTTACGCCATAGCTCTTGAGCCCTGCCGCGTGGCGTTCGCGGATCATGGCTATGAGGGTGTCGGTGGTTGTCATTCCCATTGTCCTTTCATGCGCAGGAAGGCTTCGCACCTGTAAATAGGTAATGCAGAGTGTGAAGCCCTTGTTCGGCTAAATTTGGGAGGATAACTTGTCGCAATTTTCGATTCATAGTCAATTGATGTTTTACCAGCGGCACAAGTAAACAATAGTTGTCTGTACTTACACCAATCATCGTGATTCATTGCGCTCTCAAACTCCCAGCACGCATCAAGCGAATCTGTATAGTTTTGAAAACTCACAATCGGATTGCCGCAAGAATCAAAGCAAATTCCACCGTCCGTCGACGGATTCCACCCGCACAGTTTTGCAATCCGCTGGTTAATTTCTTCGTTTGTCATGCGCAATTCTTTTTAACCTCGTTGTTTTTGATCGCGTGAAAAGTTCGGTCGATCTCAGCCTTCAACGCCTCCCATTCGTCAGGGTCAATCCTGATAGGTCCACATTCGGGATGCTGCGAAGACACTTCAACGAACTCCCCCGGCACCTTCGTTGACTATCTCAACGGTTAGTGCGTTTTCGGAAATGATTTCATCGCCTTCAGGCATGACGACGGTTTTCAATGTTCTGGTGATGTAGGTCACGCCGCCACCTCACTCTCAAACGACGCCAAGGAAGCGTCCGTCCACTCCACAGGAGGCTCAACCTGCACCATGGACTTGGTGAACCACTTTGACGCGATGTAATACCCCTCCAAAGGCGGTGCGTCCTCGTACTTCATAAGAACCTGCTGCCGGTTCACGGGCTGCCTATACTCGGTCTTGTGCCACTTGATCACCGGCGACTTCTCATCAAGAAAGAGCCGACGAAACTCGGAGAGCTGCTTTGAAGGGTCGCCGCATGTCTTGGCGTATGCCTCGATGAGGCTGCTGGACCCGGTTCGGTCGTAGATGTTCCGCACGTGCGTGTTGACGGTGAATCGGCTGATGTTAAGGGCCTGCGCGATGTCCTTGGTTCGCATGCCCTGCGCGCTTAATTCTAGGACCTGTCGGTCCCTGTTGGTGAGTGCTCTTGGAATCTGTTTTTTTCGTTCGCTCATTTTGTGGGTAGTTTGTGTTCAGTCTTTGATCGTCGAAATTTTGCACTTGATGCAGATCCATTCGCCATTGTGCGGCATGCGCGTCTTGGCGCTTCCTCCGCACCAGTCGCAGATGGCTTCATCCTTTCGCATTAGCGCATCGGGACGCTGTATATACTTTGAGTGTGTTCGCGCTTCTAAATGCGTCCCAAATGACGCAATTCTACGCATGCTTTTCTGCTTGTCCTTTGATTTTCCCATACATCACCCCTTTTTCTCTTTGTTCAAAACGATCACATCGCACGTCTCCCGAATCCGCCGAAGCAAAGGCTCGGCAATGTCCCGATCCAGACCCAAACTTGAAACTAGGGTTTCGCCGTTCAGGTTGGTCGTCAGAAAAATAGGCCGTCGGTTCCGCGTCCTGTCGTCGACCAGTTCCCAAAACTGCGAAGCCGTCGCAGGCGTCCACTTACCCTTTCCGATGTCGTCAATGAACAAGGCATCCGCTTTGGCCAGCCGGTCGAACCATTGCGAGAGCGTAAAGGTCCCAGCCGCATCCCGACATTGCCGGTCGAACTGGCCCGAAGTCATCGCGATAAGCCTCGGCCTCGGCGATTTGTCAAAATACGTCCTAAAGAGCCGGTACATCGAACGGGTTTTTCCAGCCCCAGTTCCGCCCCGGAGGATCAAACCTCTGTCACCCAGGGGATGCGCGACGATCTTGGCAAGCTGTGGCGTCTCCTTCGCCAGCCGCTCAACGTCCGTCTGCCCGCCTTCAGAAATGGCCCTAAAATCGATCGGGCACAGGTTACCCCAGTCAACGTCCGTCTGACGCTTAAAAATCGCTTGGCGGGCCGTTTCCGCTTCATTGGCGACGGTTTGGTTGCGTCGTTCAATGCACGGTCCGCAGTGTTTCTGTCGGAAAAGTTCTTTTTGGGGGTTGAAAGGCGAGAAAACGACGGCGGCTGAGAACTGCCCGTGGCAGGTTTCGCAGGTCGCGGTTGTTCGCGTCATTTCCTCGGATGTGTTCATGTCAGAAGCCGGATTCATCCGGGGTGTTTGTGCCGATGAGGCGGGGGGTCGTTGTCCTGCGTTCGTCGTATGTGATTTTCCAGTTAGCCATCGTGTTTGTCCAAGCCTTCATTGGATTCTTTCCAACCCTCCACCCGTTCGACTCGTAATGATTGAAAAACCTAAATGCCTCAGTCTCAGGGAGTCCAAGTTTTGAAGCGTGCAACTTCACTTCTTCGATTGATGGAATTTGCATGGGTTCAGATCGCTTCCTCGACCGCTTTGGTTTTTCAGAGGCGGAATCTTGCTTTTGAATTTCTGACGCTTGCTGTGTCTGTATCGGCTCGCTAGCAGCCAAGGGGGTATGGGGGTTTATTGTATTATTATCCTTTGGAGATGGAGATGGAGATGGAGAGCTATCGTTTGGCGATTCAAAGCCCAATGTGGGCGTCATAGGCTTGCTATTAGGGTCGCCATTTCCCCACCTCTTTTTCGCTCCATTTCGTCCGCTCTCTGACTGTTTTAGAATGAAGTTGTCTCTTTCGGACCTCACAGCCTCAAGTCTAGCGTTGCGGAGCAATCCATCATCGCATAGCGAAAACTTAGCCAACACATAGCCAAGTGATGGCGACCCTATAAGGCCCGCTATGCGTCCGCTACGGTCTTGGCTGTCAGGAACTCCACCATTTGTCCATTGATGGCAAAGCAATCGAATGTAAGCACCAACCTCCTCGGCGCTCATATCAGCCGTTCCAGCGATAAAGTCGTCAACGTAAAGCAGGAACGCTGGCGCTCGACGTTTGTTTTTACTCATTCGAGCCTCGCTTTTTCATGTCCCATATGTCCCATTCAGGCTTTGTGTTTGTGACGCATTCGTACATTTTCCTGAATTCTGGATGTTCTGCCGCATAGTAATGCCAACGAACAATGGCGTCGTACTCGGATTTAATGCCTGAAATTGGGCAGAATTTGACAATATCATACAAATCAGACTTAGCGAACCACTCTTCAAGTTTGCATTTAGCCTCTTTTTCTAACACTTGGCGATCTTCGTGGCATTCATGGCAAACAGTAATAAGCAGTTCGATTGGCGCTTCCCATGGGTTTCTCCCCCTGTATCCGCAATGGTGGACGTGAAGAGTCTTTTCTGTTGAATTGCAGTCGCGGCATTTAAATCCGTCTCGCTGCATCACTTCCAGGCGCTTCTTCTGCCAGCGTGGATCTTTCAGTGATTTGGAATAGTCACTCATTGAAACCTTTACAAAAGACCCAATCCAACCGCTCGCATTTGACACGGGATGCACAGTTGGGCATTGCGCCCTGACGTTCCCATGCGAGAGGCTGGATTGGATATTCTGCGTTTTCATCTGTGCTATTTGCGGGGTGTCAATCCCGTTTCGTCCTGTCTACACGCTAGGCGGTTGATTGCAAGAGATTAGTGATCCCTCGCGATCAAGATTCCTTCAATGTAACCCTTGATGTATTGTAGGTTGATCGCCGTGATCATGTCGGGCGTGAGGCGGAAAATTCGCCAGCCTTGGAGTGTCGCCGCGTTGTACTTCTCGCAGTCCTGGGAGTAACCGGCGCCGTTCGTGTGCCTGCTCTTGGTCCACATGCCGCCTTCGATCTCGATTGCGACCTGCGTGTCATGGTGCGCGAAGTCGAAGCGCCACTTCCGTTTCTCGTCAAAGCGATGCTCACGCTTCAATGGAGGGCCGCAAATCGCCTTCCAGAGGAACTCAAAGCGGTTCTCGTGCTTCTGGCGCCTCGCCTTGTCTTGAATGCGCTGCAGGTCCGTCTTGGCGCGCTTTGGTGGCTTAATGCGCCGGATGGTGGTCAATGTGGGCATTTTTGAACTCCTGGTATCTGAGGTTACAAAGGTCGAATCGCAGTTTAAAGGTCACGTCGGACCAAGCGAGATCCACGACGCGGTTCATTGCGGACATAACGGTCGAGTGATTCGCGCCGTATTCGTCTCCGATCTCCTTGTAGGTGAGCTTGGATGTGCGAAGCAGTTGCCACGCAGTATGGCGAGCGTCGCAGATAATGGGCGTTCTTTGGCGACCGCGGATGTCTTCGATTGAGACGCCGAAGACCTTGGAGCAAATCGCGTCAGCGTGGGCGGATAGGTCGTGGGTGGTCACTCTTCCACCTCATGTTTCCAAGTGCCGCACTCTCCGCCGCAGCGCGGGCAGTATTTGGGTTTTCCAAGTTCGTAGATGTAGCCGTCACCGTCGCAGGTCTGGCATGCGTCGAGGAAGACGCGGCCAAGGCACTTTTTGCAGAGCAATTGCGACTCATTGCGTGGATCTTCCACGGGTTCAACTTCGTGGGCGGTGATCATGGCCTTGCCTCCAACACGCGCAGACCTTTTTTCAGGCGCTTGATTGAATACTCACGCTTCCCTAAGTGCAGAAGCTCGCTATAGCCATTCTTGATCTGCCGAATCGCCTCCTTGCGGGAAGCTGCATCCGCGTAGCCAATTCGATAGCGGACGACCACTTCGACTTTCTCGGATTTCCATTTCATGGCTTGGCCTCCTTGAATTCGATCACCCAAACGTAAGGGTTTGAAAGCAGTGAATCTGTTCCATAAACAGACTCCCAAAGGTGTGAGAATTTTTCCCTGTGAGGCGTGTAAGCTAGCCCGTGCTCAGCGAATGAATAACTTCTGTCCTCTTTAACGGTTACACCCTCCGCAATTGCATCTTGCTCCGTGATGTCCTGAAGCCGCTCGGCGCGCACGGTCACGATTTCGCGAATGATTCGCGAGAACCTCCGCGGCATGAAGATTGACGGGCGCCATTTCACTCCTTCAACAACGCCTTCTTGATCAGCTCTGTAAATTGGATTCCCGTTGAATCTGGAACACTTGCAATCGTCGTAACAGGCGCATTCTGAATGAGAGTCGAATAGCCTAAACGTCTCTCGCACCCACAAGCGGTCTCCCGGATTTCCGTATGGGCAATGAACTACATGGTTCTTGGTTGATGGAGTCGGGGTAACATGCGATTGAAGATACGCAGATTCCACGCAATACGCGAAACTGAGGAAATCGTCCATAACGTACGCGCACCCAGCTGGCGGCTGAGGCTTCACAATCCGCCGCGTCTGCGTCTTTCGCCCTTCGAGAATCGCGCGCACCATCGGGCCGCTGAATAGTATCGGTCGCTCTTTCATGGCGTTACTTGTTCTCGTTGATGTCGATCTTCAGTGACTCAACGAACTTCCCGTTGAGATCGTAAAGCGTGATGTACAGCCAAGAGTGAATCAGATTTCCAGCACACGGCGCCTCAAACGACCATTGGAAACCGTCGTAAAAACGGGTCGTGTATCGGTTGTCGGTAAACCTGTGGATGCTTGTCTCGTGGCGCGCCTCTGTCCCAGCGTCGATGTCGACACGCATCACAGCAGCAGACATCCACGAAGTGCGCATGTAGTACCTGGACGGCGGCTGATTCGGATCGATCATCAGGTTTTCGAACGCGTCGACAATTCCCGTAATGTACGTGACGTTAGGGTTTGCGCGCACGCGGACAACCTTCTGCGTCGCACACGCCTTGTCGGCCTTGGCCAGTGTCGTTTCTGTGGTGATTGCGCTAATGAGAAGCGCGGCGATTACTGCGATTTTCTTCATGATTTCGTTGTGTTTACTTGGTTTGATTTTTGACCGGCAATTTGAATTCGTGTGTGATGTTCAGTTGAAGCGAGCGTCCGAAGAGATAAGGCAGGAGCAATCCTAGGATGATTCCGGCGATAAAGACAATCGATCGCTTCACAGATCAGCTCCATCTTGTTTCATTTTCCAACGTGGCATTTGAATGGCTCTGGAATCCGAAGGATAACCAGGCCAAGATTGTTTTTCGATGCAGCCCGCGAGTTGCTGAAGAAGCATCGCGTTCACTCTGCGCGCGATCTGCAAATCCTCCGGCGTCACGTGGAAGATTCCGACGCCGTTGTATCCTGTTTTCTCAACCGCGACAAAGCGGAAATTGTCGGTGTCGAAGAGATCGCAGTACCAAGCGGCCTGCAGGTGGTAGTCTAGATCCGCAACCTTGCGTGAGAATGCGTCCAACGAAGCGCCACCGTCCGGCACTGTCTTTAGGTCAACAATCCAGGTGATTCCAGCGTCGTCAACGGCAACCAAATCAGCGCGGCCTTTCTTCATCAGCCCCGTGCGCTCATCACGCTTAAACGCCGTAACCTCGGTATTTCCGCGCGCCGCAAGCTCGTTCAGAAGCTCAATTCTTCCAAGAGCGTCCGCGCATGACTTGACTTGCTTCTCCTCGTCCGGCGTGACGGCTGGAAGCGTTTGAGCATCGCGCCAAGCCTGCGCGTCCTTCGTGCGCCAAGAGTCCCATTTGTCAGGTCGGACTACGTAACATAGCTTTTCCGGCTCAAGGCGGGCTTGATGGACAAGCGTTCCGACTATCAATGGAACGCTTTGCTTGTCCTCTTTGTCTTGCTCCAAGTTGAACTTGTAGTGTGCCGGTGAAAGGCGCATCCGCTTTAGCGCGCTGATGTTCACTCCTGGCGCCTCGCGATACTCTTTCGCTGGCATGTTCAGGATGATTTCTGATTGGTTCATTGCTCCCTAACTTTCAACATGGCGTCGGCAACCACGTATCTAGCGCACGCTCTGCGCTCAACATCGGTTAAAGGCTTGCTAGAAACATCCCACCCAACCCAGTGCATCGCGTAGTCTATATCTTTTTCGGAAGCATGACTGGCAAGCCAATCACGGAGAGACATTCCGCACCACTGAACATCTTGCCTTGTTTTGTCGTCCCAGCGAGTTTCAGGAAACGCAGGTCCCCCGTCGTTTTTATCGCTCATTGTATTAGGTGCCGGTCTCTCCCGGCTGTCACCTGTGCCTCAGGTTTGGCCCGCTTTTGGAGCGGATGGTTTTTGATGGAGGCGGGAATCGAACCCGCAACGCGTTATCCTGCAGGCTTCGCGTCTCTTCCGCGTAGCGAAAGGCACCACCAGTGTGCGTCACCATCAAATTGATTTACCAGCGTTGCACAACGGGTGCAGCATCTCAAACGGTCGCGTGTCTGAAAAGCCCGCCGGCAAAAATGTTATTAACGGCCCGATTCGATGATTCCGAGGAGCCATTTTTTGGCACCCATTGCGCGCATGCATGACGCGATCGGAATGTCGTGGAAACCGTCCCAAGCTTCGTCAAAGGCAATGTTGCTCTGTTTCAACATGCCGCGACGGAAAGTGTCAAAATCAGCCTTGGCAGTTTGGGCGACGAACTCGGCGAGGAGCTGTTGCTCGTGCGCCAGAAGAATTGGGTCGTCCTGAGGTTGTGCAGGTTCTTGATCCGCTGGCGCTTGCTCAACATTTGGCGTTGGATCTGTTTGAGCAGGAGCCGGTTCAGCGGCGACAGGTTCAGGCGTTGGCGCTGGATCCGTCTTCTTGGCGCGCTTTTCCTTGAACGTGGGGGCTGCGGATGGCTCAGGATTCGTTGAACCAGGAACCGGGAACGCTTCTTCAACTGTGATTTCGCCATCCTTGATTGACGTGCCAAGCCCCTTCAGCGTCTCCAATTGCTCAAGGTTTACGTCTTCCAGCTTTGACGCGCCAACGGCGGACAGCACGCGGTCAAGAGTCACGCCCTTCTTTGCAAGCCACTCGACGGTTCGGGCGCGCTTGTCCACCAAGCTCTTTTGATCACCGACGGCAACCTTAAGCGCGGCCTCGTAAACGGGATTGATTAGAGCGCGTGGAACGACGCGGAAAACGGCATTGCGAAGGGCAATCGAAGTTGCGGCGTTGCCGGTTACCGCGATCATGTCGTCGCTAAACCTGTGCCCGTCCTTCGTCGTGACGCGTCGCTTCACCTCAATTGAAACGCTGACGTTGTTTTCCAGGTCGTGAACAACGGCCTGCGCTGTGATGAACTTACCGTCATCGCCAATAATCCGACTTCCGGCTTTGACGTGCTGGTAACTTGCGAGCGCGATTTCAGCGAGTCGCACGGAAGGACCCTGAAGCTTCTTTCCATCTCCACCCTTGCGCGCTGGGAGTGTGTAAAAACAGCTTTCAGCCGTCTCTTCGTCAAGCGTGGCGTAGGAAAGCATGCGCTCTTTCACTTTGCTCAGCACGCGTGGGAAACGCATTGCCGTTGCAATTTGAACGTCGACTTGAGCGCGTTCAAGTGACTCGATAACTGTGGGTTCAACCACTTCTAAATTTTCGCTCATTTTGATTCGGTTTTCAGATTGTTGACGGGATGTTTGTTACTTTCCTGACAATTTCTCGACGAGGTCTTCAACGGCTTTAGCAATTCGACGGTTGACGGCAATGCGCTCGCTCAGGAGCTTAATTGTCTCCTCGTTATATTCGGAATTTTTCTTTTGGTCGGACTTACGAAACATCAGGTAGAATACGACGCTGATGACTGTTCCTGTCCCGAACGCGATTCCGGCGACAAAGGCGATGGCGATTGTGCTCACTTGGCACCCCCTTCCATCACGCCGCACGGGTGCCAGGTTTTGCCGCCGTCGGTGGAGTGTTCACGATATGCTAGGGCTGAATCAAGCCCATCTCCTGTAAGCATAAAATCATTTGTGTAATCGAGAAATTGTATTGGATACTTAGACCTAATAATAGCCCCCAAAATAATCACTGATATTTTAAGTCTCTTGTCACGGTACAAAGCGCCGACTGGCACCTCCTCAACTTTCCACGGGCGCATCTTTGGTTCTTCGCGCGCCGATTCGATATTCAAATCGAGCGGGACCGGAGCTTTCGGTTGTGCCTCAGTTGAATCGGTTTTATCCGAAGACTTTATGGCGCTCTTGAGATACACAACCCATTTATCTCCACGCGGGCGCCTTACTGGCAGAAATCCATTCTGCCGTGCGTGATAACCAACCAAATCTGCCTCTTTTACGGTTTTCAGCTCGATCAGGTCGCCAACCTTGCGTTCAGCGAAGAACGCGGCCCACGCGGCGGATTTCTGGCGCACAACCTTGCGCCTTGGGGCTTCGACTGCGGATGTAACTTTGAGTTCTGATGGATTCATGGTTCAGTTTTTGTTGACCGACTTTGAAATGAAGACCCTCTAGGATTTTGATGGGGATTTAGGGGATTCGCGGTCCATCGGCTTTACCGTAGGATCGATGGAAACAAGGGCAGCCGCGTCTGACCTAGAGGGTTGGAAGATTATTTGAGATTGTTCGCCGCGTTGAAGAGCTGTGCGCGCTTGGCGCGTTGTTGGTCTTCGTCGACGAACTCGCGGTTTGTCTCGTCCCAGTAGGGGGCGCTGCGTCGGGCGCTGCTCAATGCGGCGCAGACGATTAGGAAGGCCAGGAACATGAACCCAACGATTCCAAGAATGATGCTCATTTGTCCCCCCTGAGAATGGCCAGCATCTCGCGGGCCTCGGCCTGTGTTGCGTAGACGCCGAAGCGGCGCTTGTGCCCGTCCCATACCTGATCGACGGCCCACAAGCCGTTTTCAAGCCTTCGGATTTGCCACGGTGTGTTCATGCTTCGTAAATTTGTTGATTGAGATTCGGACGACATCGGACATGGAAATGAAAGACCGCTCGGCGAACTCCGCGAGACGCTGCTTCTCGCTCTCTGTCATTCTGACTTTGATAACCACGCTTTTGGTTCGCTTCATTGGGTTTAATGTGGGAACATTGTGGGCACTTGTCAAACCGAAATTCCAAGTGCTTTTGCGATGGCTTGTTTAGCCTGCGTAATTATTTCGCGCCCGCTTGCGCCATACTCGGAGTGTGTCAGCTCGCAATCTTGAATCACTCGACCAAGTAAATTCTCCAACGCTTCCAGCAATTCAGGAGCGGCAGAGATTAGGCGGGAGTTGGCGTTGCTTTCGGCAATGTTTTTAACCCAATGGTTTGAGCTGATGGAGCAATCCACCTTGGCTATCAATACGCCGTCGCGTGTCGCAATTAACGCGTATCCACCAATGGTTTCCACGGCTCGCCACGGCCCCGGCGTGTGTTTGTGCTCGCTCATATTGTGTTCGTTGTTGGTTTATTACTGCGTCAATTCGTTCGCATTCTTTGGGGTGTATATTCCAAGAAATGGACCGTCGAAATGGTGTCTTCTGTCAGGTGAGACGTAGGTCCTAGAGCCATCGCGAAGCGGTTTTCTGAGCCGTTCGAAAACGAAGTTTCCGCCCACGTCCTCCCACGCCTTAAACTCAAAACCGCTACCGACAACGTTTTCAAGAACAAGGTCGCGCGGAGACCAAACTGGGCCGCCGATTCCAAGGAGATGCGTCGGATTTGCCAGTTCACGCAAAATATCGCCGTCAACAGTCATGCGGAAGCCAGGTTTCAAACTCTGAATCCGGCGCGCTAGTTCGTAAATGTTCATTTTGTGCTCCTTGTTTTAACCGTTGCCCACTCCCCTCCTGGCGGAAGAGGAAGGGGCGGTGGTTATCCGTTTTCAACGACAGAGAACGCATCGCACTTCCGAGTGTAATCTCGGCATGCAAACTTCGTTCCTCCGGCGGTAAAAATGTGCCACACCTTATCGGCTACGGTGGCTTTCCCGACATACCTCGCGTGGCGCACGTTTTTTGAATCTGCAAAAGCTGACTGAAGATTGCTGTAGTGGCCCACTAAAACGTGGCGCCCAATTTTTACACCAATGCAGAGTGACGATTCAAGGCTCATTGTTTTCTTGGTTCGATGTTTCGTTCGACGTGGTGACGATGCACCAGTGGTCACATTGTGTCCACACTTTTTATGTGGAAAGTTGGCTTGTAATTTCCAATCGCGATTTTATCGTGTCGGCAACAATACCGGCTGCGCGACTCCTCGGAAGCGTACCTAGTCGGTCATTTTATCTCATCCACCAACGGTGGAAAGAGTTGGGCGATCGGTAACGAAAGCCTTTGCTCTCCTACCACGCGTAAAGAGAGCTTTCGAGGCCGTCCATAAATGGGCGGCCTTAGCCTTTTTGGCGCATCCAATTCCCACACCTACGTATTCCAAGCCAAGGGTTTAGGCGTGCTTCTGACCGATAGCAAACCTGCCAAGTCTTATCATTTGGCCTACAGCATCGCGAATGCGCCTTCTGAAACCACTCGCACGCGTTGCAAATGGCTTTGCGCTCGTCTTGTGACTGTGGAGCCGCCTTGACCGTGCCGCGTGCTGGTTTTAGCCATGTCGTGGCCTTGAACGCGTATGTCATACGAGGTTAGCGCGGATGATGAGCGCATCAGCCGGAATTGGCGTCACAGTGATAGAGGAGCTTGCATTGATCGGGCAATCGTAAAGCGTTCCACCGCTTGATTCTCGGCCAACGCCAATGGCGGTTTGTGGCGGAAGTTCAGCGATCAACGCTTCCGAGGTTTGCAGAAGCTTGCACTCGGTCAAGTAGGTCGTCTGTGTATCAAAAAGGACCACTTCGCCGCCCCCGCCGTCCCAAAAGTCAGCCTCTGGCGCGGGGTGCGCGCAGGTGGTGCCGTTTCCTGCGGTCACGTAGCGCGCCACGTTCCAGTCCATTTGGGTCTCGCGGACGCCCAACAAGAGCCCGTTGGTGTCGATCATGTCCCGCCATTCCGTTGGGATCGCCTCCAAATAATCGGAGTGCAACAAACTCCACTTGAATTGCTCATCTCGCCGCGCGTGGATGATTCTCCAATCGCCGGAGCCATCGCACGCAGCGGGGTCAATTGTCACTTCGTATTCAGCGAACGCTGAGGATGCAGCCGCGTAGCTTCCAAGTGATGGCGCAGGAGGTTGCTGCGGGTTGATCTGGTTAAACACACCAGGATTCACCGAACCCGTTGTGCAAGACACCTCGACGCCGTCCGCTTGGTACATCTTTTGCACGTCGACCGTCTGCGATGTTCCAAACTTCGTCTGAAAGTCGATCGGCAGAATCAGGCGAACAGAATCGAGTTGATTCCAGAACGTGGCAAACTGGTTGAAGATTTCCGCGCTTGGGTATGTGTTTGGCAACGGGCCATGGAATAAAGGCTTGTCTGGCCGCGTTTCATCCTCTGGCGCCAGGCTGGTTGATCCACTCTGGATGCATCCGAAGGCGCGACCTTGGAAGGCTTGAAAGCAGGCGTTCTCGAATGTGAAGTCCAACACGGCATAAGTTCCCGTATTGCACCCATATTGCTCCGTTGATACACGGTCGACGTAGCCTTCGCACATCGCGCGCGCGTAGGCCTCTGCCTGCGCGAACGGAAACGATTCCATTGGTGTATCGTGGCTGTCGTTTGTCGTGTTGCCGTCCTCGTATGGCTTCGGAATCAGCTTCGTAAACGCGATTCGCGGGTAACAAGCTCCGAAAGGCACGTCCAAAGAGCTGGCAACCGTTGATTCGTGCGCCGCGTTGCCATGCTGCGTTCCCGGTCCGATGCAGTTCCCGCCGATGTACTGATGGATCAGGTATTCCCTGATGCCGTTCTCCTGCGTTCGCCCACTTTCGTTCTCGGCTTGGATTGTGGCCAAGCTCCATGTGGTGTAGTCGCGATCGATCGTCGCCGGCGCGTCGGTTCCGTGCTGCAACCTTCCGCTCAACGTGACTTTGACAACCTCTTGGCCATTCTCAAAGAGGCGTTCAGTTTTCTCCACCACAAGCGGAAGTTCGCCAATCGGACATGACCGAAGCTTTTTGCGCCTCTCGGCTTGGCAAGCGGTGTCCACGTCCGCGCATGTGATTGTATTGATTCCAGTTGTCGCCGCGCCGACGTATCGGAATGTTGGAAAAGACTCTGGCGCCACCCAATCCGCGTTGCCGTAACTGAAATGCCAAGTCAGATCCTTCGGGAGCGGTGTGGGAGCCTGCCATGTGCAACGGTCAAAGAACGAGGAGACGTAGTCAGTGAACGCATCCACCTTCCAAATTGACGTGTCCAAAGTCTGGTACGGTATCAGGGAAAGAACGTCCATCACCCATTCGTTGCTCCAACCCTGCGGAAGCGCGTCCTCCAAGATCCCGTTGGATTCGTAAACGTGGCCGGTCTCCGTTGTGAACTCTGAATCCGTGTCGGCCGTGAACTCGGACCCTTCGGAATACGTCTGGCCTTTGTACGTCACTGGACCGTCAAAAACCGTGTAGGAACAGCCCTCCTGAAGCGTTCCAGACTCCGCAGGCTCCATGGATGGCCCGATCCCATCAAAAACGTCTGCAGCGTCATTCCCGGCCCAAAGACGATTGAAGTACAGCACACTCTTCCCGTCGCTTCCCACTTCGTAGCCGATGAGCTGTTGCCGTGGGATCAATCGAGAACAGTTCCGAGTGAATCTTCGCGCCGCGTCAAAGACTGCGTTGTGGTTGATCGTGACCAAAGATCCAGGCAATGCCGTCCCAAGCCTTCGGTTCACGATCACGCCATTGGCAAAGTAGTCTTCTCCGATCTCGGCCGCTTGATCTTCGTCCAGCCCAGATCCGTCCGTCCCGTTGTACTCTTCAATCCTGGATCCACAAAGCCTCAGCAATAGCGCCAAGTCCCAAAGCTGCGGCTTGTATTCGTAAAGCTCCGTTGCCTCACAGAAGATTCCAGCCGTGCTACTCGCAGCAGAAAACAGCGCATTGGATTGCAAAATGAACCGAAGCGAAGTCATCCGGCGGGCATCGAAAGTCACAATGCGCGTTGGAGTCTCCGCATCCAAGACGACCGTTTGAATCGTTGTGTCGCCGTCCACAATCTGGACCGTCGCGCTTCCAAGTAACTGCGAACTGTGGACAAGCACGCTGACAGTCAGAAAGCCCGCAGATGTCGCAAACGTAGTCCCGCCGCCTATTTTGGGAATAACCGTCCCCGTCGGCTGCGTCGTTGAATTGTTGAGTTCCCATCGTGGGTATTCTGCAGTGACGACGTCGCCTGATTGAGTGCCTTTTTGCGGTGCAAGGTGGTACTGTGTCGTCAGAAATTCGTGAGTAGTGAATGCGCTGGAAAGCCACCGCTCTTGACCTGCGTCCTCGGAATCGCGCTGCTCTTGCGTGCCTCGGTATTCGGACGCGAAAAAGTTGAGCACTCGATTCAGGTTGTTGCCCCAAGTCTTTGCCAGCCTGTTCCCAAACTCGTATGGGCCTTCGATGTATTCATTCCACTTGAGCGTGGTCACCGTGCCGTCGTTCTGGACGATCACATACGCCTCATTCGGGTATCGCAGGATCGTTGCAACGTGGGATGGCTCAGACTCACAGAACCCTTCAAAAGTGAGGGTTGGAAGACCGTCAACGACGGGCGTGAATATCAATTGAAAGATGCCGTCATCGTCTGGATTCGGGCAATCGCTCAGATATTCAGGCGTCGGGATGTATCCACCGTAAGCGTTCCCGTGTTGGCTCCTGGCGCTCTGGATGATGGAAAAGTGACTCTTGGCGGCGTCGAACGCTGGGCTCGCAACCGCGCCCGTGGAAAGATCAATGGCGCCCCTCTGGCGCTTGGCGAGCAACCAGAGTTCAAGCGCCGATCCAGTTCCGAAGTCCATATCGACGCCACCGGCCATGGGATTGCTTAGGCGGTCGTCCTCCGGTGAAACGTCCAGAGTTTCGTTCCCGAACACGAATGAGCCCATGACGTTGGATACGTTCGTCCCTTCAGGCTCACCGGGGCCAGTCAATGGCCATTCGTAATCCGTGGGCTGGAAGTGCTCGTAGATGAAACGGAACTCATCCACGGGTGGAAACAGGAACCCGCTGGAATCTGGATTGCGGATAGCGCGCCAGATTGCCGCCATGTAGAAGTGAATCCGCCGCGTCGCGTCTCCGAACCCACTCTTGATTCGGTCGTTGATTCCGTCCGCCAACGCAATCATCTCTGTCGATGTGACCGGATCGCCTGCCGTAACCGTCGGAATTCGCGTGAATGTAATCATTGCGCTTGTTTTGGCCTCAAATTGAACTTCGGGAAAGAAAAATGCCGGTCCCGACGGATCGAGACCGGCACCAACGAATCATGAATACATGCCGCGCGGCTAATCGGGCCGCACGCGCAGTCTTCAAAAGGTCGCCTTTATTGCAAGCGGAAATTAAACCTGGCAGGCTTTCCACTCGATGTTGACGGATGCGCCGTTGGCCTGCGCGTAGACCGATTTCGCGCTTGGAATCAGCAGAAGCAACACGCGTCCGGCAAGCAGTTTGTTGTGGACCGACGTAGCGAAAGAGCCACCTGAAGCTGACCCAATTTCGACGTAGTTTCCGCCCTCAGCCTCAAGCGACTTGATGAGGATGTATCGGTCACCGGAAACGTCCGCTGGAATGTCCAGAAGCTCGTCCGATGTGCCGATCGCCTGCGTGCCGCTGGCCATGTGCGTTCCAGCCATGTCAAGCGTAACGCTGGTTGTCTCTGAACCGAGGTATGCGCCGCCGTTTGCGGCATATAGCCTTGCGCTTATTTGAATTGCATCTGTTGCCATAAAATGTGTTGTTTTTGGTTATCGGTAACGGGGGATATTGTTTGTTCCGCCAGTGCTACGTCCCATCAGTAGGTTGCGCGGTCGGATGTTGACGCCTGTGGGGTCAACTCGCGTGAGAGTGCCTGGGTTAGATCGTGGCTCCAATCGCTTGACGCGCCTATCAAGGTCGCGAATTGCGGAAGAGAGTTTTCCTTTTCCTGCAGGTAGTTCGTTCATAAAGCCTCACCCCAGATCCAAGTTTCGTATGCGTCAAACCATTGCCAGAGTTGCGTCACTTGCCATTTGGCATTGTCCAAAACCGTCACTTCAGCGGCGTATTGCAGGAAGTAACCTGCAGGCACGGCCGTCTTGAACGCCGTTGGCATAGTCGATTGCGTGATCAGCGTTGCGCGGCTCCACACACGGTTGTTCGTTGCGTCGTTGTTTTCGAGTGATTCAGGAGCGCCGACCTGCGTCCGTTGAATGATGAACGCGTCAACCCGGAATGACTCGACGCCTTTAGCGAACATTTCCAGGAGCTTCTTAAGGTTCGTCGTTTGCGTTGGTGTCGGGTTGTACGCGTCGAAATTGATGTTCACCCAGGTATCGTATTCGGCCTGTGATAGCTCGCCGCGAAAATACTTCTCGATGCTTGTGCGAAACTGGGATTTAAGCTCCTCCGTTGGGTAGAGCGTCAACAGGTCGCGGATCTCCGTTTTTTCCCACAGGCTCTTTTCGATGCTCGACGTTTGACGAGACCACGTCGTCACGACGCTTTCAGGGCCGGAAATTGGCGTTCCGCCTTCGTCCGTCGTTGCGTTCTTCGCGGAGAATGCCGCCGTGAGGATGTAAAGCCCGCGCTCGCTTGGATCGATTGACGCGTCGATAACTCCCCCGCCAATGACGAGGGATTCAAGCTGAATGCCGCATTCCAAAGCCGTTCCGATATAGCGTATCTCGATGGTATAGCCGACGCCGTCTCGATACCCGCGCTTGGGTTCAAGTGCTCGTAAACCGGGTGATACTTGGACGATTTTTCTCACAGGTTTCGGTTCAGTGTTTGGCCGGTTGCGCGCGCCGCTTCTTTGATCGCTTTCAGCTCTGCAAGTTGCTGCTTCATCAGCATTTGTGGCGAATTAGGGCCAGCGTTTCCGATGTAAAGACCCATCCGAGCAAGCGAATCAGCTTGGGCAACTGGGCTTCGGAAAGTGGGTTCAGCATTGATTCCGACTGGAATCGTTGCGCGTTGACTTGGTGTTCCAGCGTCCTGTTTTTTAGCCTCACCAACAGGACCCGTCAGTGGCGCGCGCTTAGACATGACGAAATCAAGGCCGTTCATTGGTCCGATTGATCCAGCGCGAGGGTCTGATGATAGCTTTGAATAGCTGTCCCAAAGCTGAAGGATGGATGCAAACGCGGTCGCATTGACTTCTTTGACCTTGTTCCAGAACTGTTCAATCCGAGCGTTTGCAGCGTCCAGGCGTTGAATCTTTGATTCCACGTCATCACCGACCGATTCGATGTTGCGAATAGTTGCAAGGATGCCCTCTGGACGGCGTCCGAAAAATTGTCCCATGGCTCCCCGGTCGCTCGCTTGCATTCCACCTGGGCCAAGCGATCCGGCGATTTTCTGCGCAAGTTCGACGATGTTTCCTTGCGTTGGGTCGACGCCGTACTTGGCGAACAAGTCGCGCGCCTTCTCATCGCCACTCAATGCAGCGGAACGTGTAGCCGAAAGCGTGGAGAGGTTTCCAATGATCTGGCGTGAGCTGACGCCCGCATATCCAGCCGCCCGCGTTATTTCGACGATCTCTTTTCGGCTGACTCCAATCTGCTCCGCAAGGTCGGACATTTCATCGGCGAAATTGAGCGCGCTACGGGCAGACCCAACCAAAGCCGCCGCGATAGCGCCAACCGGCCCGGCACGCAAAAGCCCGATGCCGGTGAATGCGCCAGCCGCGCCCGCCGCAGCGCCAGCATTGACGCCACGCATTGCAAGTTGATTGCGAGCCAATGAAAGCCTCAGTGCGCTTTCACGAACGCCATTGCCTTGCTGCCGCGCCCGCGCCAAATGCCGCTCAAGGTCCAATTGCTGCCTCGCAAGCTTCACCCGCTTCTCTTCAGCCGACAGAGCGTTAAACGCTTCCTTGCGGTCAGCACGCGCGATTGCGGCCCGTTCCTTATTGAACTTGAGAACAAGGTCGCGCTGTTTGTTGAGGCGATCCGTTGTCTTGTCGATTTTACGAACAAGGTCAGAGTCCTCGCCTTCGAGGATCAGCGTATATTTATCGTTAGCCATTGCTTCCTCCATCCGGCTTAGGCTCTTGTTCCTCGTCCGCAAGCATCTTGTCGATTTCCTCCGGCGTCAGGTTGCGCGCGTAATCGACCAAGTCTTGGTCTTCATCAGTCCACACCTTGGCGACCCCTTTCTCTTCGAGAAGCGCCGCGCGATTCCAAAGAGCCAACGAAATGGGCGTATTGAACGCCTCCGAATCGGAGCGGTGGAAGTGCGCCAATAGGCTGGAATACAGCATCGCGAGGATTGGAGACCCGCACGCCTGCGAATTTGTCTGGCGCCTCATCTTTGGGCCAGCAAAGCCAGCCTGAAGATAGCCCACCAATTCATGTATGACGGAAATTGACCCACGCTTCGCGACGCGTTTCGCAAGCCATTCGATGCGTTTCCGAGTGAACCATGAGCCGATCTTTCGATGCGCTTCGGTTGCGGGTCGTTCGCAAACCCAAATGGCAAGCGCCACGTCGCCGACGTTCACAAGCTTCCGCTCTCCGGTCCAGTAGGACGCCAATGGGCTGCGTAGGCGCGTCAATAGAATGGCGTGACCGATCGCGAACGGCATTAAAAGCACGCCCGCGACCCTCACGCGGTTTGGATGTACCGCAAGTGCGAAGTCGTGGCTATTGTCCATTACATGTCCTGGACGGCGGCGAAGGATGTGGCGGCCTCAACGTCGAATCCGTGACGATAGAGTGTCATCGAAACCTCGACGGGGCCGTCCGGTGTGTGCGACACCGAAGCGCCGCCCTTGTAGAGCCACGTCCCGTTGAGGTACGCCGCGCCGCTGGCAAGCGTTACGTATGTGCCAACGTCGGGGTAAATGGCGTGAATGCGAGCCTGAGCCGCCGTGTTGGTTCCAGTGCTGCCGACCGTTACAGTGCGAATGCTGATCGTGTGCGTCGGTTCGTCGAAAGTCACAGCGAACACGGCAGAGTTGCCGTCGCGATGATCTGTTGACGGAACGTCGTGCGTGTAATCCAGCGACATCGGCTTATTGTCCGCCGCAGTAACGGTCGCATCCGTGGTTGTTCCGTCATGGGACCAAGCGAACGTGTACGGGACACCCTTGGCGACCGCTTTTCCTGCACCTTTGAAAGCCATAAATTTGTTTGTTAGTTGTTAGACGACCTCGACCGTATCAAAGACGGTCTCTGTTTGAAATGTTAGAATATCCGCAACGTAGCCTTTGAACTTTTGAGCAGGTCCAGATTTCCACTCCAAAAGTTCAAGAGGAGACCATCCGTTAGATGTCGGCTCATAGTCGCGAAGCAGAATGTGAACAATTTCACCAAGCCTCTCGGACCATACCTGATTTCCGCTCATACTGCGGTTTACGATCGATTGTTCCAGGCATTGGACCATTATGGTAACCTTGAACATGAATGGGCGTTTCAGATCCGTTGACACCATCTCAGGAGATCCAAGAATCACAACGCCGCCGCCAGTGTTCAAAGGACCGATCGCTTTAGTGATTTCGGACTCAATGTCGCCGATATTCTCTGAAATGATCAGAGTGCGAGGGGGCGCAAATAGCATTTCGTCTTCTTGAAGGAGATTCCGAAGCTCCTCTTGAAGATCGCGCACCATCCCAAAATTGTGAATCGCGTCACTCATTTGACTCTGAGTCTGATGTAATCCAAAACGCTTTTAGCCATCGCGCCAAGGATCTGGCCATCCGTCGGCATGACAGACGGATCAGCTTTCTGCGTAACTCGCTCTTTTAACAAGTACAGAAATTCCACGTTCTTAGTTCCACCTTCTTCGCCAACCAGCACATTGAACTTTTCGTTGGTGCTGACGAGGAACTTGTTGCCTTTTCGCGACTCGTAGAATTCAAGCGGTCCGATGTCCAAAGCAAGGTCAGCCGCAGTCCTGTTGTAGGCTATGGCGGCGATCGGAATTGTGAGGTACTGCTTGCCACCTGTTGGCTTGATAGTGCCACCAAACCGCCTTTGCGCAACAGGGCGGGCCATCTCAACGGCGCTCAACGATTCGCTGAATGCCGTTCTCACGCTCTCGATCATCCGTTTCCAGAACGACGAAGGCCGGCCAAACCTGTTCTTTTGAGTGGCCGACACTCCTCGGAAATGCTTCTTGATCAAAACGGACACGACAAAAGACATGACTTTGTTTACGGATCGCTTGTCTTTCAGCGCCGCCCGCAAGGCCCTCAGCTTCGGTGCATCCTGTTGGATGATTAGGCTCATCGCATTGTCAAAACTCCGTCCTGAAGAACAATGTCGGATTGTTGCGCCAATGCCTGTTTCAGTTCTTCGTCGAATTGATCAGGGCTTGCGCTCACGTCCTTCGCTATTTCCAGATCCCGCGGGAGTGGTGCCGGTGTTCCTGGCGCTATCACGCCCAGTTCCTCCGCCTCGGACCGGCTTATATCTTCGACCCCCATTCCAGAATTGAATGCGAACGGTGGATACGGGTTTCCAAGTGCGTCCGGGAAAAGTTCGCTGCTTCCAAGTCTGTCCCATATGTCGGAATTCTTTAGTGCGATCATTCGACCGTCGTAAAAATTCCCACCGACAGACTGCCAACGCTCTTTCCAGTTACGCTCGACTGCGACAGGCGAAATGCGCACAAGCTCCTGGCATGGCCACAAATCGAGGATGTCGGCATCCTGTCCGGCGATAAACGTGCCGTAATTGTTCGCCAGGCTCTCTTGCGTCGTGACGATCAATTGCAACCGAGCATCGCTAACAGGGTCAGCCACTGTGCCGACTTTGGCCGCGTCGTCGACCTTGATGCCGAGATCCATGAACTTTCGCTTGATCTGCTCCTTGGCCTTCGGAATCGAAAGCTGCAGAGGTTTCTTGCGCCTAACCTCGACGGTTCCGTCTTTGGCTACGTAGGTAAACGTCTCCTCGTCCTTCGGTTCAATTCCGCGAATAACCTCTTTGACGGTGTCGTTGATCTGTTGCAGCGCCTCGACGGATTCAATCTTCGCTGAGAACGTGGCCCAGCGTTTGATGTCACCGGAAATCTCACGGAGCTTTTCGGTCCCAAGCGTCGTGGGTAATAGCTTGCGCGCCGCTAGGCGTCGCAGGCCATCAAACCACGTTACAGGCTTGGTGAAAATGTTCATGCGGGATATTGCTGCACCATGGGAGTTCCGTTTGCGTTGTACGCAATGTTAGCAGGCAAAGCGGGAGGCCATTGACCACTGACATACTCGCCAGGCAGCGGCCAAGACCCAAAGACGTTATCGCGCCGAGCTTTGATCATTTGAATATCGACGCCAGTGATTTGCACAAGCTTGTCAGTTCCGTCTGGATTCTTGGAGTACAAACAGCGCCCGGTGTAGCGCCACTGATGCCATTTGTTGGCAATCATGATGTTATTAAGTTCTGCCTCTTCCGCCGGGTTCGCCGGTGGCAATCGGATAGGCTCAACTGGGATTTGTCCGCCCGCTGGAATTACAGCCATAGGTCATTTCTCCGTGTGTTTCTCGCCTGCAAGGTTGTTCAGGTCTGCCATCGCCGCATTGACGATCTTCTTTGCCTCAAGTCTTTCCTGAAGCTGTCGGATCTGAAGATTCAGAAGGTCGAACTTGCCCTCCATTCTAATGATCAAGTCGTTCTTCTGCTTCAGGTTCTCTTCAAGTGCTCGGATCTGAACTTGCAGTTCGTGAATTGATTCCTGTGAAAAGCGGAATGCCTGTATCGCTCCTCCAAGCGCGACAAGCAAAACGCCAAGTTGACAATAGAACTTCCAATCCTTTGGAAATTTCATGTTCCCCATATTTGCTCCTTGGTCCTCCTCCTCCGAGCAATCATCGAATGAAAGAGGCTGTGAGTTCATTGCGCCGAATCGTTTTGCGCTTTCGCCTTCTTGAGCTGCTGCGCGTTGTAGAAGCTCCACGCAAGTCCGACGATCGTGCAAGCGGCGCCTGCTAGCTGCGTGCTGGTCTCGTCAGCTTTCGACACCTCAACGACGCCATAGGCGACAATGGCGTGGCGCACGATTGAGAAGATGAACGGGAAGAGTGCTTGTGTGTTCATTGTGGCGTTGTTTGAAATGTGACAATGTTGGTCACCGTGGCCGTTATCGTGTAGACGTTCGTCACAGCGCGCAAGTTCATAGGCGCGATTGGCTTCGTGTTCGCCAATGTCCTAAAAGTGTTTGAAGGATCACTCACCCTTCCGTCCATGGATACGGCAACCACTTCAGAGAACACCTCGATTCCATCTGGAACATTAGTGATATAGACTTTGTTGGTATCGCCAACAAATTCGGACGCGATCTTATTCGCCGCGCTAGGTCCATATCGGACTATGTATGTCGAAACAGGCTCCGGCGACTTGTCCCATTCAAGCGCCACTTCTCCGGCGATTGATGGAAAGCACGCTAAGAGTGCAACTTTGAAAAGGCGTTTCATTTGAGCGAAGCAAGTTTCAGTTGCTCAGACTCAATTGCAATAGTGATTTGCTGCATTTCGTCGCGCAAAGGCTGCGTTGCTTCATCCAGCTTGGCTTTGTAATTGGCCAGCTTCTGTTCAAGCTCCTGAATGCGCCCAGCCGCTGCAGCACGGGCGAAAAACGCCTGTGCTGTGGTTTCGTCGAGTCCGGCATTTGTCGCCGCCGTGGCAAGTTGCTCTGGTGTCATATTGTTAATGGAAAACAGCGATTGCAGCCGTGCATCGAAGCGATGATTCAAAAGCCCAACCGTGGCCCCTCGATGCGGTTGAGGAGACTATCAGATTGGGGACGCTCAACGGCATGTTGTCAAATGCGTTTAACTCCTGCGAATTCGTGGCGTTGTACAAGCTCCAAGTTCCTGTGGTGCCAGTTGAATTAATTGTCATCGTGCAAGGGTTGTTACCTGATCCATTGACGACGCCTGCGAAATAGATCGAGTTTGCTGTGGCGTTTGAAACGCCGCCAGTCGCTAGGCTCGTCGCTCCCGAACTCTTCGCGGTTGCCGCTTCTCCAGAGGTGAATGGAGTGGAGGTCGAAACACCGGACACACGATGAACAATGAGCGTATTGTAAGATGTGCCAGTTGACCGCGTGAACGTAACCGTCGTGATCGATGGAGATGCGTTGGCGAGGTACCAAATCGCAATCCCAATGCCGCCAGCCGATGTTTCAACGTCACTTGTTACCTTCGTCCACCCAGCGCTTGAAAGATTGTCAGAAACAGTACCATTGTTGACGCTTGCTCCGTATTCACATGCGATCGCAACCAGCATTTCACCCGATGCTGGCGTGATGCTTACAGAGGCGTTTGCGCTTAGCGCGCTATTCTTTGCGGCGCCATTAACCGCGATTCCAGCAGCGGCCGCCGTCTTCTGAGCAAGCCACATCTGCTGCGACGGCCCAGCGACCGCGCATTGCAGAAGGATGAAAAGCGATAGAAGAAATCGGATCATATTCCGTTACCAGAGATAATCCACTCAGTTGTCGTGACCTTCAAAGCCGTTGCCATGGCGTACTGCGGTAGCGTCACGCTTCCGGTTGTTCCAGTCCCAGCCTTACGCAATGTGTCCGTTGTGATTGCGATTGTGCAAGAGTTTGCCGAGGCGTTGTAGAACGTGACCGCGGTTCCCACAGGGAACGCCACGCTTCCATTGGCCGGGATCGTAAACGTTCGGCTGTTCGCGTCGCTTGAAGGGTGGAAGATGTGTGTTCCAGCATCAGCCAAGACAAGCGTGTAATCGGCCGACTTGCTCCCCTGTGGGATTCCAAGATACCCGATGCTCGCCGAAGCAGGCGGGAAAGTCATCGTAGTCGAATCTGTTCCCGCGAACGTAATCGAATTGTTGACCGTCGCCGTTTTTCCATCGGCGATTGTCAGCGTAGCGGATGTGGCGGGGGCTGTGATAGCGACCTTGTTAATCGAAGTGGCCGTTGCAACCCCGATCGTTGGCGTCGTCAATGTTGGGGACGTTGCGAAAACAGCCGCACCAGATCCTGTTTCATCACTGATAACACCTGCAAGCTGCGAAGACGTGGTAGAGGCAAACGCTGAAAGATTGTTTGCAGTATAGGCGACAGTACCGCCGCCTCCGAATGTCAGCGTTGATCCATCTGTGCCTGAAAGTGTGACTGTGTTGTTGGCCGTCAGCGTCTTACCGTTTGCAATCGTCAGAGTTGCGCTGGTTGCTGGAGCCGTGATTGCAACTTTGTTTATGCTGGTTGCTGTCGCCACGCCCAAGACCGGCGTTGTAAGCGTTGGGGATGTCCCAAATACCGCTGCGCCTGAGCCTGTTTCGTCGCTAAGAACTCCCGAAAGCTGCGACGATGTAGTCGACGCAAACACGGACAGATTATTGGCCGTATAAGCGATAGTCCCTCCAGCCCCAGCACTCAGCGTGCTTCCAGCCGTTCCCGTAAACGATAGGCCATTCAGCGTTGTATTCGTGAGTGTGGCGCCATCATTGAACACCGCGAGGCCGGTTCCGCTTTCGTTGCTCAGGACTCCAGCCAATTGCGAGCTTGTGGTGGATGCAAACTGGGAAAGCGGGTTACTCGTCAGAGCATCGCCACCGCCAGGAACACTTGCCCAAAGCGGATTTGCGCCCGTTCCCTGAGTCTTCAGGAACTGGCCAGACGTTCCAGCGCCCAACCTGGTCCAAGTTGATGCCCCCCTGTAAAGGATGTCGCCTTGCGCCGCGGATCCAACCAAGTCCAAGAGCTGTGTGAACGTGGCATCCTCAGGGGCGCCAGTGCTTCCCGTAATACGCGCCTTGATCGTGCTGGCGCTCATGTTGGCAAGCTTCGCGTTGGAAACCGCGCCATTGTCAATTGTGATCGAAGTAACGCCACTCCCGATTGTCACGTCTCCGTAGTCGGCATCGCTAAACCCGGTCCCAGTAGCGCCTCGGACGCCTGCGATTGAGAAAACCCATGTCGTGTACGTTCCGACGCCGCTTAGCAGGTCGACGTTTACGTTTAACGATCCGCCAGAGTAGGAAATGATCTCGCCTTCCATCCATTGGCTTGATCCTGTTTCAATTGCGCGGATTCTTGACCCAGCGACGTATGCAAGATTTGTCTGCGTCGTCCACGTTTTCGATCCGGTTCCAAACGAAACACTGGTTGTGCTCGTGCCGCCGTATCCAGCTCCTCCGCCTCCTGCTGGATCATTCTTCCACCCACGGACACCGGACCCATCGGTTCCGTACACTTTGTTCGCGCCAGGGGAAGCTGTGTCATTGACGAGGCTCAGCGTCCTGTCTGCGCTCAGATCTCCACCCCCAGTCAGACTGTACTGAGTGTTCACGAGCCGACCCGTCGGAACACCGCCACCGCCGCCACCACCTGAAGGCGTATGCTCCATGTACCCTGCCAACTGCCAGACAGTCCCGTTGTGCTGGACATCGACGGTTGCCGCCGTCGATGCAGGAATCGTCTTCACTCCGCCCACGTTCAATGTGAAGGCACCCGTTCCAGTTCGAACAATTCGGAATCGATCTCCCTTCCGGACATTGCTGGCCGGGAGATTGACCGTCCGGTTCGCCGTCAGAGGTGTGTTGAAGATCTGTGTCTCAGCGTCGGTGGAAATGAGGGTGACGTCCGCATCGCCACGATCAGCCGAGATTCGTGGCAGCAGATATCTGTAGCGGCTCGTTGCAGCTCCGACAGACACCAAAGGACTCACTTCGTCCGTGTCCCAGATCCAAAGGCCTTGGTTCTGGACGCTGATGGCATTCGCCTGGGCAGTGGTAAGGAGCGGTACTGGACGACTGCCGTGCTCTGTCGATACGACTTGGAAGTATGAGTCGGGAGAAGCAAGCGCGGAAACCCCTTTCTCAAACCTGAAACCTCGATATGTCAGCTGGCCCGCAGTCCATCCCGTACCTTCATACGAGTTCGTCGTGATGTTGAAATTCAGGATCTGATGCGAATTCATCAGGCCCGTTCCACCATTGAGTGTGAGCTGAGTCGCCCCCCCGTTGTCCGAGGAATAAGCGATCGCATTGTCCACTTTAGACGCGTCACTTGGTTGCGCGCCCAGCCGTATGTTCTTCGTGCCACCGCTGACACCATCCTGGGCCAGGGTGATCATTCCGTTGGTTGCCTGAATCTGCAGCTTCGTGGCATTCGCGCGACTATTGACCGAACCCACATAGCCGTTGTTGGCCGTGTTCAGGACATCGAATGTCGTCGCCTCGGTTTCCTTTTCCGGAATGCCCTCGTTCCAATGTACCCGGCTTCCCTTCGGCGGAGATCCAGTCGCCGTCCAGAACAGGGGCGTCGTCGCCGAGAGAGTGTTGCCAGCAACAATCGCATTTATGGGGTCGTTGGCGAAGACGATGCTTGCCCCGCCGACAGCCGTGTTCACGACTTTCGCGCCGGTCACCTTTACCGATCCGTTGTACAGGGAATAGAGAAGCGCCGGTTGAACACTGCTCTTGCCTTCGATGTACGTTCCACCAGAGATCACTGAGTTCGTGACGCTGACGATCTGAAGACCGGCCACCGTGGTCAGCTCTGGCACGAAACGACCGCCCGAGATCTTAAGATCAACGCAGTCTTGAACGCGAAGTGGAGACAGGAATCCTGACGAGTAGAGTCCACCCGTGAACTTGCAGTCATTGATGACGACATCCTTGCAACCCCAGATGTAGTTCCCATAGGGAGTGTTCTCCAGCGACACATCCGTCAGTGTCAGCCCCTCAACGCCTGTGGCGTGGATTCCGTAGCTGAGTCCGATGGGTGTCGGCTGCCCTCCCAATCCGCCGCCCCTCAGCTTGTAATGGCTGATCGAGATGTTCTTGAACGGATACGGATTATTGGTGGCAACGGGATTGTAGAACAAAATCGTCCCGTTGCGAAGAAGCCCACCCTCACCACCACCGCCCGTGATATCGATGTTCTGGATTTTGTTGGTCACCCATGCCGCCTCCACCTGAAATCGGAGCGCATTCGCGCGCCACGACTTGTGGGCGGTAGTGCCAACGTGCCAGTGCGAAATCCCAGCGTTGTTGAAAAGGGAGAACGCAATGTTGTCATCGCCAGATTCGATGCTGTTGTTGGCAACCACGCCATTGGTGCCACCGAGGACGTGAATACCGTCGGTGAAGATGGTGCTTCCGGTGTCCGGGTAGGTCGATTTGATCCGGTTGTCCGTGATGATCGCGTTGTGACCGTAGTAGGTGATCGACCAGTCATAGGCGCCCGGCCGGATCTCACAGTTCTGGATGCGACCGTAGTCCACCCCCATGAAGGCAATGATGGGTCCCAACTTGTTTGTCGACGTCGCGCCACCGATCACATTCACCAAAGCCACATTTGTCGCCACGATAGGAACCGAAGTCACCGTCGTGTCACCCGGCAATGGAGCATTGGCGATCGAGAACAGCGCCTTGTGGTACTGGCTCTGCAGGACGTAATCCCTCAACCAAACGGATTCAGGATCGCCGACCAGTTTCGCATTGCTCACCAACTGAATGTTGGTCTGGACGTTGTGAGTGCCCGTGTCGAGTTTTGTGAACAGGCCATTCGCCGCATTCCAAGCGATCGCAGAATTCAGCACAGCAACCTGTGCCTCAGTGACGGTGCCAGGGAATATGCCCCATTGACGCGTTGATGTGTAGCCCCACTGGGTTGACCTGAAGTAGCGGCCAACGCTCACGCCATAGAGCCCATGAATCGCGCCTGCGTTCGTTGCAACGGTACTGGATACAGACCAGGTAAAGTCACCACCGCCACCGTCATTGATGGAATTCCGCCCGAGGCAATAGACTCTTACTCCATCCAAAATGGGCACAGGCGCAGCCAACATGGCATCCACCGTGGGATAGACCAACTGGCCGATGTAGGCACTGATCGCCGCCACATCATTGGTGGTCCACGTAACAGGGCTGGCCTGCGTGCTGTACGTCCTAACAACGCCTTCGGTTGTGCTGTTCGCTGTCGCGTATGAGTTAGTGCTTGGGCGGATCGAAGAGTTCCACGCCAGTGCGTTCGTGATGCGTTCCAGCATCGTGTACGTAGCCGAGTTTGTTGGAACATCGATAACAAATGGGCGATCAGCTCCAACTTGGACGCGATAGTTCCCGGGCTGAAGCTCAACGCTGAAGAGGCCGTTGGTGTCCGTCCTAACCGTGAAATCACCGCCCGTGATCAGGTTAGGAGTGTACGGAAGAGGCGTCGAAAGCGGTCGCAACAGAATCGGGCCGCTGTATGGCCGATTACTGTATGACAGATATACAGGTCCAACAATTGTTGCAGCGCGCGCGAAGAGCGGCGCGATGATCAGAAACAAAAGTGCAAAATACGCTCTCATAGCCCATTCATCGTCGAAACCGTGAAAACCCTGTCGTTACCTTCAATCATCTCGATTCCAGCGCCAGATTGCCCATCAGGCTCCGTGTCTTCTGTGTCTGGCTTCTCGATAGTCAAAGACCCTCTGGCGACCTGTTGGAGCCTTTCCCGCGCGTTGGCGACCTCGTTTGATTGCTGGTCAGTCAATTCGATGCCAAGCCCCATCGCCATCATCCAAGCGATGATCCAGCAAGCATCGGAACGAAGGCTTTGCGGGATCTTGGTCGTGTCTGAGTCCAGAACGTTCTCGGAATTGCTCGCCACGCTCATTCTTACAAGCGCCGTCACGTCGCTATTCACGCGTGTAAAGCGATCGGTCTGGGTGTCGCCAAGGGCCGCTTCGTTGATTGCGCGCACCAAGGCTGCAACAACGTAGTGTTCCAAATCGGCTGTGGATGTGATCGAGACCCAGGACATTGCTTGTAGTTAGTAAAAGGGCCGGTCTGGCGAGCGAAACCAAACCGGCCCAGTGTTGGGAGGTGCCAGCTTAGGTGACGGTGATTGTCTGAATGCCGCTACTGTATGTGATGGCGAGCAATTCGTTGTGTTCGACGCCGACAACAATCTTCTTGCTCCCTTCCTCGTATCGGAAAGCGGAAACTTGTCCGCCGCCGGTAGTGGGAGCCCAGAAGTACTTGATGTTGGACGGATCTTCTCGCATGCCGCTGTTGCTCTTGTAATGAGCCAAAACGATTGCGGTCCCGACAACGGTTTTGGTTGCCGTCGCGGATTGGTACACCGCATTGGCGCGGTAGACCTGATCGATGTTGAGATATGACGCCAATTCAGCCTCGCTTGTGATAGCTGAACCAGCAAACCCACCTGCATTTGTAAGTGATCGGAGCATCGTAAGCCGACCAGTCCAAGCAAACCGGCCAAAAATCAATGTATTGGCATCAATGCCAGTGGCCGTTTGATAGGCGTTGAGTGCGGTCTGGATGTTCAGGTCTGGATCGAGCGGAGTTCCAGTTGTGTACCACGCGCGTCCTGTGTTAGCGGCCGCCGCAATCAACAAAGCTGAAGCGCGGCGGATCTGGTTCAGCTTCAGGCGTTCCGTGAGGTACGAAACGGCCATTTGCTCAGTGATAACACCTTCGGCAAGCTCGTCCTTGTCCAAGACCATTACCAAGCCGCGATTCGCGACCTGCGTGTTCACTTCAGAGTTCGACCGGCGCACTTCCTTGAAGTCAGCGCCAATTGCGCGCAAGTCGTCTGAGGTTTCCGACTTGTGGTAATCCGCGTTGGTCCAAACCTTGTAGTTGAACCGGCGAGACACCTGGACTGGCGCACCAACATAGGCGCGCAGTTCAGCATCAAGCCCAACCTGGTTCCACCCACCCACGGCGAAGTTGGTGAGGGGCTGATTGAACGTGGCGGAGGTGAAGCGGGAATCGTTCGCGACGTAGATCTGGCCGACTTCCAAATTGGATTCGGAAGCCAGTTGCATGCCCACCGCACGGGCGTAATCGCGAGCGTTCGTAAAGTCTGTGATTGCAGCGTCGTACATAAGTTTTTCTTAGTTGTGTGTTTCGGTTTGTGCGTCGCTTAGACAGACTTGTTGTTGTATGTCGGCATGACCTCGAATTCCTTATCGGTTCCGGTTGCGCCGTTGCCGCAAGGTTCGATCGCGATACCAACGATGAGAGCTTCAGCGCCGGTTGCGGTGTTGGTCTTCACGGAGCCGCCAGAGACGCCCACAAGGATGTCGCCAACCGCCACAGCGGCGGACGAGTCCGAAGTCATTAGGACGGTTCCAACGCCACCGCACAGAAGGCGCACTGGGCTGGGTTCGGTCGCGCTGACGCCGCCTTGGAGAGTGACGCCAAACGGGTTGCCGGAGGTGAATACCGCGACGTTGGTCGAAACCAGCGAAGAGGCTTTCTGGACCAGCAGGTATTGCGCGATCGCAGCGTCACCAACGCGGGTGATGATACCCGTACTGTGCGCGCCGCTGTTCACGTCGTTGCAAAGCTCAAAGCGTCCGATGTTGAAAAAACGCTTGAAGGCTTCGTAGTTCTTTTCGGGGCTCCAATCAGAGCGAATCCGCGTGATGTCAAACTGGCGGCTAAGGCCAAGAGCCTTGGCGACGCTGTTTACACGCTTCAGAGCACTGCGGAGAAGATCGTTTGTCTGGTGTTTCATTTGGTTTGGTTACTTCTTGGCAGCCTCTTTGGCCGCCTTGTCCGCAGCCTCACGGGCCGCGTTCTTTTCGTCGTGTTCGATTTGGGAAATGGCGATGTCGCGCAGCATTCCTTCAGGGATAGCGCCACGACAGATCGCGCTACGCTCCTGCATGATCTCTTGAATCCGCTTCTCGCGTGCTTCCTTGGCCTTGAAGGCTTCGAGCTGCGCGCGTTCAGAGTCTCCGAGAGTCGTTTGAATAGGTTTTACTGGGTCAGCCATGGGGTCTGTTTACTTTTGGATTTTGAGAGTGTCGACGAGCGTGGGGTTCTCGGCCTCGACATGAGCGTATGCGATGCGGAAGATTTGAGCTTCCGATTGCTCGTTCGGGTTCTGCTTACGAACCGCTTCCTTGCGCTCATTGGCGAGCTGAATCAGCTTGGCGCCAGCTTCCTTAACGCTGTCAGGGTTGCGATTTCGATTGCCGTTCACGTCCTGGTTTTGCTCGGTCTTGAGCTTCGCAGGAAGCGCCTTCAACGCATCAGCTTCATTGCTGAAGTTCGTCTCAAGGCGGGTCTGCCAAAGCGCCTTTTCGGCCTCGGTGATTGCGCCGGAAGCCAGGCGTTCATTGATCAGGCTTTCGATCTGGACCTTGCGCGCCGCCTGTTCTGCGTCCTTAAACGCCTTGAGTTCGCCTTGAGCCTTTTCAAGCGTGGCCTTCTCGTTCGCAAGCGTGGTTTCCAGCGTCTTAGCAGCCGTGTGAATGCCTTCCACAGCCGAAAGAACTTGTTCGTCCGTGGCATCGTTGGAAAGCGTCGCGCCGCACTTGCTCAGAAGTGCAATGATTTTGGATTTGTCCATGTGGTTTTTGTCCTCGTTCAACATCTCGGTCGGCAGGTTTGGATTCCTGGTGACTCCGATGCTGGTTACATTGACGGGTTCGTAAACCCGCTTTCCGTTTACAACGCCCGTCTCCTTGACTGGCCATCGCCCGGAAAAATAGTACTTTTCCGGCTTCTCTAGCACGGAATGCCCCTTTTCGTTGAACATGGGCCGCACATAGAGTCCGTCATCACGCGCCTCAATGTCGGCAAACATGCCGATTTGATCCTTCACTGGGTAACGATGCCCAGTCTGCGGATCATCAGGATGCCCAAGATAGATCGGAGAACCGCGCATCCACCGCGTCACTCGGCCAACAACGGAGCGAAACGCATTGACCATTTGGGTCGCGTTTTCCTTCGTAATCCTCTGAATAACCTCAACGGTTTTTCCACCGTGAGTCAGCGGATAAATCGAGTCGCCATACGGAGCCAACAAAGCCCAACCGTCATCGCTAACGGACACTTGGTTCCCGTTAGAGAATTGCATCGAGTCCGAGTTTTCTAGCTTTGATGTGTCCATCTAATTAGACCTTAGGTGCAGATGTAGTGCCTTGGAGGAACGCTGTTGCAAGCAAATTCTCAATCGTCTTTGCCATCCTAGACGGATTGTTCAACAAATGCTTCGCGCGGTCCTCTGAGTTGCTTATAAAGTGTTTTAGTGACTTCAGCATAGTCGGCACATCATCTATACGGAGGATGTGACTTAGCTCCCTTGCTGCGCTCTGAAGATCATGCGCGCGCGCTTTTGCGAGTTCCTTTTGAGCCTCGGAAACAAGCTCGTTGCTCAACTGCAGGCTGTTCGCCATGCCGTCATCAGGCTGTTGCGCGTCGCCTTGCTGCGGCGTTGTCGAATCCTCTTCGGTATCTGCCTCTTTGCGTCCGTAGCGTTCCAGAAGATCGTTTTTGCTCAGCCTAACGCCTTGCGCCGCCAGGAACGTGTCCGCTGCAATCTCCGCGTTGAAGTCGACCTGTTTGGACGGGACCAATACGAAGCGCGCCAGGATTGGAACGCCTTCGCCGAAGTTGTATTCGAGAACGAACTTGTCGATATGGCGTTGCAGAGTCTCGGAAATGAAAGAGCAATCAGCTTTCTCGCGCTTCGTGTCGTCACGGCCCTGCAGTGATGCGCCTTGGCCGCTTCCGCTCCCTGCGCTGATCGTGGAAAGGTCAGAGCCCATGACAAGCGTTACCAGCGTGCGCTTCAGATCCTCGTAAAGCACCTGGAACGTTGAATCTCCGCTTCGATCGACATTGGCGAACTCAAGTGACGCTGCGGTATTAACGACCAAAGCCCAATCCTCGGAAATGCTGCCGGCTGCCTCGACGGCGTTGTTCCATTCTTCAGACCCCTTGCTGGCGTCCGTCTTGATCACCGGCAAAGGCATTCCAAACTTGGAGCAGAACCGGACCCACGCTTGCAAAAGCTCCTTTTTGTACAACCAAAGCGACGTGGCCGACTCCATGAAGTTGTCGCTGCAAGCCACAAGCCATTCGTTTGGCTTCATCTCGACGCCCCACACGTCAAAGTCGTTCAGGAGGAACCGAAGTTTTCCGGTTCGATTCTCAAACCAGTAGAGCGGGCATCGCCTGAATTCCGCGCTCAGTCCGCCAGGTTCAGGCTTCCAAGTGATTTCGTGAACGCTCCATCCATAGGCCCTAGCGTCCAGCAATTGACGCGCCAGAAGGCCAACGCCGCCTTGCTGATCCTGTTTGTAGACATCCGTGACGGAGATTGACTTGTAGAAGCTCTGAAGCACCTCGATCTGTTTCTCTGCAAGCGAATCGTCAATGTCCGATGCGTTCTCGGTCTTGACGATCTGGTACTCCAATTGCTCGACGGCGTCCCCAATCTTTCGGAACGAAGTCCTAAGGTCGGCGTCACGCGCAAGCATCGCCTCCCAAAACCGCGCAATCGTCAGATAACCAAGATAAAACGCGTCCAGTTCCGTGCCGAGCCGCGTGGCATCTGCCAAGCGAACCGGATTGAAACGCATCTGGATAGACGTTTGCACCCGCTGAAAGTCCAATCCCGGCTTATCAACGGTTGCTGGCATCATAGTCCGCTGGTCCTATTCTGAGTTGTTGCACGGCCATAACTGAAAGGCACAGTCTTAGACCGGCCTCCAATAATCTCCGCCAATCGGGCATAGGTATTCGCGAAAAGCAAGTGATTTGCTATTCCGTCGACATAATCTCCGATCGATCCATTCGCGTCGCGTTCTCTCTCTGATCCAGATATATGGTGATCGTCAAATTCCTTCCATATATCTAGTTTTGATGTCGGAAGTAGTATCGAAGGAACTTGGCGAATTCCGATGTTAGGGAACGTCTCAACCTCGCCTTCTGTTGGCGTCAGGAACTCGCGCACGGCAAGGTCGACGCTCTCGGTTCGGTTGCAAACGATCATCGGCACGCATATTTCGCGACCGTCCGGGCCGATGAACCAGTCTGCCTTTTGCGTGATGCCTTGCCCTGGCTTCTTGTGGTCGAACCTAACGACAGCCGCCTTCAGGCCTATCCATTTCTCCTCGCCGTTGTCGTCACGCTTGAATGCGAGTCCGTTTCCAAACGACACATGGCAAACGCCGCTTGTAGGGATGTGGCCCCATCTCGATTGATGGTCCAGACCGTTCAGGCGCATTGCCATCGTGCGGCTTTCCTTGGTCTCTGGCATTTGGTCGATAAACGTCGTTGCCACTCCAAGCTGCTCGACCAATTGAGGTACACGATCGCTGACTTGGTGCAACGGGATCGATTCAGCCCACACAACGCGCTTGTGGTAGTCCGTGACCTTCTCGCGGACGACGAACCAGCAACGACCGCCCATGTCCAAGCCTGCGTAGCGCACTGACAGGTTGTTCACAGGCTTAGGCGCAACGTCGAACACCTCGATCCTGCGCGCGCGATCGATGATTTCAGGCGTCAGGCGTTGCGCTGTGCTCTTCGGGATGGCCAAGACATCGGTTCTGAATACCAGCATCTTCTCGTCATCGTTGACCGCCTTCTCCCATTCGTTGACGATCTTTCCCAGTTCGATGGCTGGAATTCCGAGCTGGGAGACGCGATAGCTCCATTCATTCTGCGCGATCTTCTCAGGCCGCCTGTGCTTCCACTTGATGTCGTGCCGGTCCAGTTCCGCGCCGCACTTGGTGCACCCCATGAAGTAGGAATTCGCCGAGCTGTGGCCGCAGATAATCTCATCCCCTCTTCGGAAATCCCCCGCAAACGTCAGCCTTGCCGGTTCTGTGGCGTCGTCGTCCTTCAGGCATACAATCGATGGGAAAGACTCTTCCGGGTTCATGGTGAACCCACATTGCGTGCAGGAAAGCTCCATGACGCCTTGCGATCCATCCTTCCAGGCGCGGTTCATGCCTCGACCATGAACGCGTTGGGTGCCAGCCCGCACGATCAGGCGAAGGTCCGAGGCTGTGAGGCGCCCTGCAATGAACTTCTCGTTTTGAGGGTTCACGTCATCCACTTCGTCAACCAGCGCCACGTCCGCGCTGTGGGTCGTCGGGACCTTGTTCAACCCGCAGAACATGCCGGTGGCCTTCCTGATGCCATCCGTGACGCTGTAAACGCCAACCCTGTTGACCGTCTTGCCAGATTCGTTCGTGGTCTTTCCAAGCTCCATCATGCCTGCAAACCACGGCATTTGATCCACGCAATTCGCGCGGAACTTTGTTTGCACCATATCCGCCACAAGATCCTCGGTAGGCAGAAACGTCATCACGTTTCGGAATAGCTGGCCTGTGCAATACACAGAGAATTCGTTCTCAATCGTCGTCTTTCCCCATTGCGCGCCGCCAGCAATGGCAACCTGCGCGTCTTTGATTGGCCCAGCCAGGATAGAATCAATGGTGTGGACGATCTCAATCAAAGCCTCGCGACCGTGGAACGTGAAGGCTTGGAATGTGCCTCGCGTCTCGCGTTTTGACGGATCGCCTGGAACCATCGCGTCTTTCTCAAGAAACTCTTTGAACGACTCGCGCCGCGGCATCGCCGTTGAGCCTCGCCCGTCGCTTTTGTCTGGCTCCCCTTGGTATGCGGTTTTGAACGGCGCTTCCGTTATCGCCGCCTGCGTCTTTCGGAGGTAGTCCAATGGGATCTTGGCTGGCCACAGCGCCACGTCGTCATTGATCGCCTTGTAGTGAATCACTCGCCAGCCGCCCTGTGCAATCAGCCTCCCCGCAAGGTCCTCGTCGTGCGTGCGTGAGCATATCAGCACAATGCGCCCGCCGACGTTTAGGCGCGTGAATGCCGCGCTGATGTACCAATCCCACACCTTGGCGCGATTAACCGCGCTAGCGGCCTCTGTGTAGCTTTGCAGGGGATCGTCAATGACAAGCAGGTCGCACGTCGGAACTTGCTCACCGACACGGATGGTAGACAAGCCTCCGCCTGTGTCCGTTTCGATGTCTGCGACGGCCCTGGACGAACCGGAAAGCCTTAGCCGTGGAAATACCAGCTTCAGGCGCGGAGATTGCGCTATGCGGTCGCGAACCGTCCTAGCCGTGGCGATTCCATGGGCGTCGCTCCAACTTGCCAGCGTTATTTTGTGCTGCGGCTTTGCGCCTAGGAGCCACGTTAAAGCCTCCGCAACGGCCCGTGACTTACCATGCGACGGAGGTAGAACGATGATAACACGTTCCTTGGTGCCGCAGATTGCGCGGATTGCGCGCTGTGAAAACTCCGTTGGATCGTATCGGGGATCCAGCCACGCAGAAAGAGCGCCTGGGTAATCCCTCGACGCTCTCATGCCTAAGCCTAGTTCTTTAAGGCTTTCTGGTGTTTCAGTGGCGGTCATTGAGTCACGAACCGCATAAGCCTATCAATTACATCTTTCGATGTGTGGCCGTCCCATTTGCGCGCCCTATCCAGCGGCAACGCGCCGCATCTTTCGCACGTATCCCAAAGCCTTTCTGGCATGTGGTATGAAACTGTTCCATCTGGAAGTTCTATTCCAGCGATAAACCATCCTTCAAAAGAAGATCCATCGTAGTGCGCTTTTGACATCCACATCGGATAAATTCCAGCATGCCCAGCAAGCAAGCAAAGGAATAGCCAGTGACGGTGTTCGTAAAGCTCGTTGAATGTGTGATACCCATCCGATGTTTCACCTGTGATTGTTTCGCTCATATCGCTCATTTATTCAAGGATTCAATAGCTCGCTCTGAAATTCGCTTTAGTATGTCGCAAAAGTCTTCAACCGTGGTTGTGTTGCAAATTCGCATGGCGGCTTCCAAATCAATTTGCCCGTCGTACTTTGCCAAACCATAAGCGCACTGATCACTGTCTCCGTCTATCATGTAAATATGGAATGGCACATCTATTCCACTTGGAAGATCAGGATCCATTTCCACTCTGAACTTATCGTTTTGGAATTCTATCATATCGCTCATTATTCATCATTCGTTTTAACCGCCAAAGCCACAGCGCGCTTTACGTCATCCGGCGTAAGCTCACTCGCGGCAATCAATTGCTCGATCTGAATCGCTCCTCCATTCACGCCCGACAATTCAGTTCTCGCAGGGGCTTCAACGCCCCAAATCTTGTCAATGCGCTCCTGCGCCCGGATACGCGCGTTGGCGTCCGTCGATGGATCGCGGATGATCGCTTCGTACCTGGAAATGGCCTTTTTGGCCAGTTCCTCCGCCTTTTCCTTGTGGCTCTCTTGGAGTCGCGCGCGCGCGCGACCTACGTATTCCGCAATTTGTGATTTCGAGACATCGCCGTACTTTTCCCTCAACTCCCTCTTGATCTGCCCTGGAAGAAGCGCGGCTGCTTCGAGTTCCATTACGTACTCGACTCGGTCCTCAAACTCTTCATTGGTGCAACGGCTCATGTGTTCGCCTTTGTCTTGAATTGGCTTTGATGTCGTGAAAAAGCAAAGCAAAAAGGCCACCCCGTTTCCACGAGGTGGTTTGCGACTATCTCTTGAACTTAGCAGCCCTTTTTGGAGCCACCTGGACGTTTAGGCTTCATTTTGTGTTGACTCCGCCGTTTTGTGGGGCGGTAAAATTGGAAGGCAGGACAAGCCTGTTGGTTGGGATGAAAGGTTCATTGCCACGCACAACACCGCCAGAGAAGTATTGAGCGGCGAGGTTGCCGAACTGTTGAATCATCGCCGAGTTTTGAATCATCAGTTGATTCATCATTTCAGCCTGCGCGGTTTGAGCCTCCACGGCGCCAGCGTTGACGGTTGAAACAAGCCCTTCGATTTCAAGACCGTCCTTCTCGTTCAGTTTGAGCTTCTTGATCTTGTACTCCTTGGGTGTGCGGAGTTTGATCACGTTGGTTCCACGGACGAAATCAAGTTCCGTGCGCGTGAGTTTTTCAGGGCCACTGACGCACCCCGTGAGGATGCAGGCCGTGGCCAGGATAAATGCCGCAATTGATGTTTTCATTTTGTTTCCAGTATCTCCGATAGTTTCGCTTTCGAGTATGTGTCCGGTTTAACGACTTTTCCAGAGCTGTCTTTGACGATCCAGCGGTCTCCCAAGTGTGTCGGTTGCAGTGCATCGGTGTCTTTGATTCCTTCCACCTGTTTTGTTGTCCAAAACTTGGACATATTCGATCTGTGAACCTCTGCGAATCCTTCAACCCATTGCTTGCGGTTGATTCCAGAGGCGATTGCTGCGCCAAGAATGACGTAGGAGAGATCCAAAAGCCCGTCGAAGTATCCTGCGGCGTCGTTATCCATCCATGCGCTCTGGAGCTCTTCAAGCTCCTCCATGATCAGTTTGACGCGCAGACGTTGCGTGGCCTTGTCCGGCAATTTCACCGTGTTCGGGATGAACTGTTTAAACGCGACCATGAACTCCTTGACGTTCTCGAACGAGGCGCAATCGCCTTGCCCTGTGGCGGACACGAGGCTGGCCACGTTTGCCACGTCGTATTTCTTGCGCATCACGCTACGCATGGTCACGACGGTGTTGTACGTGATGCCCATCTTCTTGGCGCAATCGCGGCTCGTGAACCCCAGTTTAAGGAGCTTTAGGAGTTCGCTTTGCCTTTTGCTTAACTCTTTTGCTTTCATGGTGCTTTTGGTGCCATTGCTCGCGGCGGACTTGCTGGTCGTATTCGTATTCAAACCCGCGACGCTTCAGCCATTTCTTGAATGACTCACGGGTTTCCTTGGCGGTCGGTGGTTTGTCTCTGCTCATTTTATGAGTTTGATTAGTTGTAAACACAAGCACCCGGAAAAAGCGACCAATCCAAACAAAAATGCGTGTGCTTCAATAAGCATCCTCTTGTCTTTAACTCCATTCATATCAAGCGACATACACAATGCAACCGTAAGTATTACGGCGCCGCACGCAGCAAATGAAGGTATAATTAACAACTTTATTAGCGTTTGAATTGTTGTGTCCATGCTCATTTTATGGTTTGGTATTTTCAGTCGCGCGCTTCTCAATTCGATTCAGGTAGATTTTGGCTCTGTAATCAACGCCCGCCTGCTTTCCAACAACTTCAATTATCGAAGTGTCTCCACGCTTGTGATTTGAGATCACAACGCCTTCAAGTCGGGTGTATCCGCCAATCAAAATTTCCTGGAACGTGATCGGTTGGTAAAAATGTTTCTCCTCCATGGAGCCAGATCCAGAAACTGTTATTTCCATCCCAGTGTTGTCTGAGATTGTGAAATCATTCTGCTTTTTATCGCATAGATCGCTGATACTTATTCTATGGTTTTTCAACAATAGAAAAGCCGTCATCAGCAGACATGACGCAGAAACGCAAATGGCAAACACTGATTCAATTTTCTGAGTTGTGCTCATTTCGACGATATCTCCTTTATCTGTTCCAGAAGGAACTCGCACCACAAAAGTTCATTCTCCATTTCGGTCATGTGCTCTTTCACCTGTTCTTTGATGTCACCTAAAAACGTATCCCACTCGATACATTTCATCCCATCATTTGTACGCTTGTATCCCTTTTCGGCTTTGTAAGCCATGAACCGTTGTCTCAATTCTTGATCGCTCATCGTCGTTCCTTTGCCATTACGTAGTTTTCAATTGTTCGCTCAATCGAATGGCAAATTGCCATGATCGTGCAAAGACGCATGATCTGCATGAATCCAAGGAATATGAACAAATTGCTGAACACTTCCTTGATTGTTTTGTTGTAAGCGATCTAAACAGGTCAATAATTATTCTGATTCTATTTTTCATAATTCGCTCATTTATCCGGTAAATTCTCCTTCTCTGAAAACGTGTGCTCTGACCACGCATGGCACTTCTCGCACCGGCTCCACCACGAAGTCAGCCACGCGTCTGGCTCCTGGCCCTTGATGAGCACGCCGCAGCGTTTGCACATGGGCGGGACGCGCGCGGGTTTGGGTTGCTCGGTCATCGCGGCCCCTTCGGATTGTACGCCCAAAAGTCGGGGGCGGATGTGCTGTAATGGTCTTTCCACCACGTGCCGTCACAATACTCGTACACGTTTGACACATTACTTCCCTTCTTCACTATCAAGTTGCCGCTCGGATCCTTCGGCAACCGCTCCTTCGGCGTCCACCATTCGATGCGCTCGGTTTTCATTTGGTCTTCACGTATATGTATCCCCTGTAAAGCCTCCGCGAAACCATCCTCAGCGTGCTCTTTCCGCTTCGGTTTACAACCCATCCCATGTCGAGGTTGTGTGACCATGATTGACCACTTTTCAAAACGCACCGCTTCACGTGGCGGCGGCGTCGGTTGATTTGGGTTGATACTGTGCTGGCGTGCATAGGTCAGTAGTGCATCCCAAGCCATTTGTAAGACTCCCAAAGAGAAAGCGCACATCCATAATCTGCGCGTATATTGCGACGTATCCAATATCGCTTTCTTGTCCTTATGAATCTGTTTCGTTGCGTGTTCATACCTCAGAAAGGCAATTTATCGTCATCATCGACCGCCGCAGCGGGCGCCACCTTTGGCGCTACGTTGCCCCGTGGCGCGTTTTGCTGACTCGGCGCTGGCGCTGCACCTCTTTCGCCATCGCGCTTGCCTCCGACGAAAAACCACTGATCCACTCGGATCTTGGTTTTTTCGCGCTTCTTCCCGCTTTCCTTGTCTTCCCATGATTCTTGCATGAGTCGGCCATGAACAAGGCACTGGCTACCCTTCTTGTGGTACTGCGCGAACACCTCGCCAGACTTACCCCAAATCGTTGCGCCTGCAAAGCATGTTCGTTCTTTCGCTTCGCCTGACTCCGATGTCCATTTTTCCGTATTTGCAATGGACAGTTCGCAGACTGCCGTTCCTTTGGGTGTGTATTTCAATTCTGGATCTCGCGTGAGATTGCCGCCGTAGATAACAGTATTTGGATGGTTCATTTTTCGCTCTGTGTTAATGTTCTAATTGCACGTCTAAATTGTTGCCGCCTTGGATCGCTGGCGTGGTACGTAACGACAACGATCGCTTCCAGCTTGTCTGGATATTGCTCGCACGCTGCGACGGTTGCCAGCGCCTTTTGCTCGCCGAGGTTTGAAATAAGCCAGGCCCATGCTTGGTTGTGTGTCACGGCTCTTCTCCTTGCGCTATTCTCCAGTCGGCAATGGCATTGCAAGCTTGTTCTCCCATATCCATGATTTCAGATCTAGGAGCGCCGCTTTGAACAAGTCCCATGATGTTTGCGATGTATCCGGCAAGCCTGTTACCGTGGTGCATAATGTCGTGGCTAGTTAGTACCTTGTCCGATTCTGCGGTTTCTTGGTGCTCTCCGCAGAAGTCAGTTGCTCCCGTTGGCGGCCAAGAAACTGAAAGTAGATTTGCTGAAGGTGATTGTCTATGACACTCGCCATCTTCATTATCTCCGCGTTTCCACCATCGGCAGGTTTGGCATGTGGGGTTGTTCATTGTTCTGAAGTGGTTTTGATGATATAAGCTGGTGCGGATTTAGGTTTGCCGAGAGACAGACGGAAATTGAATACCCGGACCCATGACCAGTGATGTCAGAAACAAGACTCCACAACGGGGCTTTCTGATACCGCCGCCAAGTGATGTTTTTTACGTTGGTAATGATCTCGCGGGCAGCTTCGCCGGATATTCGAAGGTCTTTAACTGATGGTCGGTTGTCGCTCATTGGGTTCATTGCTTTGAGTTCAAAAGGTCCAGGAAAGAAAAGATCACCGCCGCCACAGCCATGCCAGCGAAGAACACGCCAAGGCATCGGAAAGCCCACTTTTCGCGCTCTTCGTAAACGGCAACCTTTATGCGCCATTCGTTTGGATCGTCCTTCACGGGATGCTTAGGGACCCACGGTTTGCTTTGGAATTCTCTCATTTGATGCACAAGGCTATGATTATAGCGAA
>ERZ724505.172-NODE-172-length-42375-cov-6.746337_pt1 | contig 42375 bp, 40 predicted proteins | sample MGYA00376038_ERZ724505 | MGnify/ENA primary metagenome ERZ724505 (study PRJEB28724, sample SAMN07190884) | wastewater metagenome | isolation source: effluent of sewage treatment plant in Hong Hong | place: Hong Kong | collected 2016-03-17 ... | reverse complement strand
CAAAAAAACTGTCTCGCGGGCGAGACAGTTTTGATATTTCTATGCAGGTATAAATGTAGCGCCTGCATGTGCGGTCAGTGCGGATACCAATCTACGGTATTCCACAGCAACCGCTGATAGAATTACGGCTCTCACCTGAGCAGGTGTGTACTCCTCAGAAATGACAACCACAACAATATCTTTCTTGTACCTACCCTTTTCTTGATCCAAACGGAAGAGACGAGCTTTCTCCTCACAACTCTTTATCTGAACGTGAATGTCCCGCCAAATATCTGTGTGAACGACAACATCCACGCCGGCGCTATCCAAACGAAGACAGGCATTTTCGATTGAAACAAACCATTTGGGAACTCCAGAGAACTCTGCCTGAAACGCAGCCACGGCACGCAACTCATTCCTCTTGCCTTTCGACGGCTCATCCCTCTTTATAATCGCAAACAAACGTTGAACAAAAGAATCAGGACTCATGGTGGTAACAAAATCAATGTGCACGCTGTTCTCTCTAATTCTGCACCCGCACTCTATATTAATCAACACAAAAATTCGTCTGATTGTGTATTACTCAATATTCATTTAGGATAAAAACATGAAGATACTCAGTATAGAAACGAGTTGTGATGAAACGGCCCTCAGTATAGTAGAAGTAAACGGGAGCATGGTTACTTTTCTCGCTAATGCCCTCATATCACAAGTAGATATACACTCTGCCTATGGAGGAGTTTTTCCCGTACTCGCAAAGAGAGAGCATCAAAAAAATCTCACACCCCTCCTCAAACAAGTACTCACTCAAGCAGGGATGAATGTGCCAAAACCACCGTCACCTACAAACGAAGACATCGTCGCGATCCTCGCAAAAGAAAAAGAACTCGCCGGAGACCTTCTCCCCTTTTTGGCGTCACTACAAACACCACCTATCGACATCATCTCCGTAACATACGGACCAGGACTTGAGCCAGCACTCTGGGTCGGCATAAACTGCGCACGCGCACTCAGCCTCGCTTGGAATATACCTATCGTGCCGAGCAATCACATGGAGGGACACATACTCATTTCACTTCTTGGGCAAGAAAAAGAAAAAAATGCTTCTGTTCCCGCGACACGCTACACCCTACACACTCCCACCTATCCCGCCCTCGCGCTTCTCATATCAGGAGGTCACACCGAACTCGTACACATGGAAAAAGAAAAATCCTACAGCGTCGTAGGTCAAACGCTCGATGATGCCGTCGGAGAATGTTTTGATAAAATAGCTCGCACTCTTTCGCTCCCCTATCCTGGAGGACCAGAAATATCTCGCCTTGCAGACATAGCACGCACAAACAACACACACTCACCAGAAAAACTCCCTCGACCGATGCTTCATTCGGGCAATCTTGATTTTTCTTTTTCGGGACTCAAAACTGCGGTACTCTATCTCACACAAAAAATCAGTACCCTCACCGAAGAAGTAAAACAAGGTATCGCACGAGAAGCCGAGGAGGCAATCACCGATGTAATCATTGCGAAAACACGCAAAGCGATTGAAACCTACGGATCAGAGACACTCATTATTGGAGGAGGTGTTATTGCAAACGCACACCTCAGGGAGGCGCTCACAAAGCTTGCCCAAGAAAAAAATATCACCGCTCATATTCCCCTCATTTCTCACTCAACAGACAATGCGCTCATGATAGCGCTCGCAGGCTACCTGAATCGAGACAAAGCACAGACAGGAAATACACCTATACAGGCACAAGGAAATCTCCGTATTGATACGACTGCCTAGTACTTGCCTCCGAGAATATCTTTTACGAGAGGTATAACCCTCACCGCAATTTTTGCGTATCCAGCATCATTGGGATGTATTGCATCACTCATATAACGAGAGTCAGCAAAAAGACCACTCAAAACATCAGAGATGTATGCGGAACCCGTTGAGTCTGCAATATCCTCATACATTGAGTCATACGGATCGCCCAGAATGCCTCCGCGCACACCGAGAAGTACAGTGACCGCACCTGCGTTTTGAAATGTCGAAATAATCGAGCGCAAATTCTTTTCGGTATCTACTCGAGACACACGACGCAATGCATCATTACCTCCCAAGAGAATCAAAACGACATTCGGTTTTTTGACGAGAGCGTCAGAGACACGGAGAACACCATCAGATGTCGTATTTCCTGATTTTCCAAAATTTAAAACAGGAACACCGATTCCACGACCAATGAGGGATGGCAAATCATTACCCTTTGTCGCACCAACACCCTCGACGAGACTGTCGCCAAACATCATCACTGTATTTCCTTGGGGTGGATAATTGGTGAGGGGTGTTTTTTTGAAAAACAAAAACCACGCACCAACGCAAACGATTATAAGTACGAAAAGTATAGTTTTTTTATTCATGCAGATTTTTTATTTACCCCAACGAAAACGTGGTTTCTCGCCGGTGAGATAACACACGAGAATGAGTAGTAGAGTGAGAGCGAGAGAAGGCACCACATCGGCAAAGAAAACAATATCAGCGGATACCGGTGTCGAAGCGTGTATGCCATCAAATATGTATACGATACCGACAATATAGAGAGCCAAAACAGCCCATCCTTCCCATGATGAAGGCGTCCAACCCCAGCCATAGCGCTTTGACTTGAACCACATTTTTTTGGTTATCATATGTTTCAAAAATTAAAATAATCTAGCGAGTAAGATAAAAAATAAGCAGAAACAGTGAGCTCCACCACAGAGTAAAAGAGATCACGAAACTCACCGTTATCAACTGCTGAATGTGACGAGGTAACAACTCAGACGAACGACCCTCCCTCTCCTGACGAAGCAAGTACGGACTAATATAAAACGACAAAAAACATCCATTCAAAATCAAAACGCCAAAAGCGACAGCATGGAAAAGAGGTATACCGCGTAGAGCTTCACCCCAATAAAAATAAGTGCCCGCACCAATCACCAAAAAAGTTCCTATCCAAATCAAAGGCTTGGTCACTTTGTGAGTACGAATCGTTGCTTCCGTCCAATACGATGATTTTCTACCCAAAAAACCATGGAGATCGATCACCGTAACCGCTCCGAGACCGATGACGAAACCAGCACATATGAGAAACAAAGCAATGGTGTCAAAAATAGCCATATGTAATTAAAAATAGTTACTCTATATCTCTATCATACACCTCTGCGTTACCCTTGAACACAAAGGACAAAAACTCTTTAATTTGCTATGATTTTTCATATCTATGATGCACAAAGATCCAGCGATACCTGAGAAATTTCTAAAACCATACAACCCCAAGGAAACTGAGGAGATTTTGTACAAAAAGTGGCTTGATTCAGGCTATTTTAATCCTGACAATTTGCCTTCACGCCATACAACACCTTTTTCAATAGTACTCCCCCCTCCAAACGTTACGGGAACCCTTCACATGGGACACGCATCGATGCTCGTTATCCAAGACATCATGGTTCGTTACAAGCGCATGATGGGATTCAAAACTCTCTGGATACCAGGCACTGATCATGCAGCAATCGCTACACAATCAAAAGTTGAAAGTGAAATCTACAAAAAAGAAGGCAAACGTCGCCACGATTTAGGTCGCGAGGAGCTACTCAAACGAATTGAAAAGTTCGCGCGTGAGAGTCACGACACGATTGTAAACCAAACAAAACGTATGGGTGCTTCACTCGACTGGTCACGAGAAGCCTACACGCTCGACACACCACGTGAACGAGCGGTATTTGAGGCGTTCAAGCAGATGTATAACGACAAGCTCATCTATCGAGGTCACAAAATCGTAAACTGGGATCCAAAAGGACAAACAACTATCTCTGATGACGAAATCGTATACGTTGAAGAAAAAACAAAGTTCTACTATTTCACCTATGGCCCCTTTACCATTGGAACGGCTCGTCCTGAAACAAAATTTGGTGACAAATATGTCGTGATGCATCCTGACGACGAACGCTATGCGCAGTACAAACACGGCGACACGTTAGACATCGAATGGATTAACGGACCAATGAAAGCGACGATTATAAAAGACCCGTCAATCGACATGGCATTCGGAACAGGCGTTATGACAATCACTCCGTGGCACTCACGAGTAGACTTTGATATTGCTGAGAAGTTCAAACTAGAAAAGGAACCTATCATCGATAGCTATGGAAAACTCCTCCCTATCGCCAAGGAATTTGCCGGCATGAAAATACTCGATGCACGACCAAAAATTGTTGAGAAACTAAAAGCAAAAGGACTTCTCGTAAAAGAAGAAGACTATACGCACAACATTGCTACCGCAGAAAGAACCGGAGGCATTGTTGAACCTCAAATAATGAATCAGTGGTTTATTGATGTAAACAAAAAAATCCCCGCTCGAGACAATAAAACCCTCAAAGAATTGATGCTCGGGACAGTAGAGAATAAACAAATTGATTTTTTGCCGGAACGCTTCGAAAAAGTCTACACGCACTGGATTACAAACCTTCGCGATTGGTGTATTTCACGCCAAATCTGGTTTGGTCACCGAATACCTGTCTGGTACAAAGACGGTGAAGAAAAAGTGAGCCTCACAAGCCCCGGAGAAGGCTGGATTCAAGATGAAGACACGCTCGACACGTGGTTTTCTTCGGGATTGTGGACATTTTCAACACTTGGCTGGCCAGAAAAGACAAAAGATTTTCAAACATATCACCCAACATCAGTACTCGAAACCGGATATGACATTATATTCTTTTGGGTTGCACGCATGATTCTCATGTCGACCTATCTCATAGGAACTATTCCATTCAAAACCGTATACCTCAACGGAATTGTTCGAAATGCTGATGGATCAAAAATGTCTAAATCAAAAGGAGCAATAGACCCTCTCGAAATGTGCGACACCTACGGAACAGACGCCGTACGCATGAGCCTCATTGTGGGTACAGGACCCGGAAACGACACCAAAATGTCTGAAGATAAAATCCGTGCCTACAAAAACTTTGCAAACAAACTCTGGAACATCACCCGATTCGTCCTCTCTTCAACAGAGGGAGAAACTATCGAACCATCATTCTCCGCTTTCTCAGCACAGGATAAAGAGCTCATGTTGAAACAGAAGACCTTGCTCGCCGAAATCACCAAAGAAATGGACGAATACAAGTTTTATCTCGTAGGAGAAAAGCTCTACGCGTACACATGGCATGAATTTGCCGACATCATCCTCGAGGAATCAAAAAAGATTCTGCTCGAGGGCACAGATACTGAAAAGAAATCTCGTAAACAATTCCTCCTCCATACACTCGTACTCATCCTAAAGACTCTTCATCCTTTTGTTCCTTTCGTAACAGAAGAAATCTGGAAAGATATTCCCCTACCAAGCAAAAAAGACCTTATAATAGAGACGTGGCCTTATGAACTCAATTAGCACCCTCACGTATGCAGGTCTCGCCGGTATATTGCCCGCTCTCGCGTGGTTGTGGTTTTGGTTGCGAGAAGACAAACTCCATCCTGAACCTAGGGGACGCATTGCACTTTGTTTTATCGCTGGAATGCTCGCAGTACTGATTGTGATTGGACCAGAAAGATTTGTAGCACGTTATCTCGGCTTTGATGGTGATTTTTACTCTTTTTTCCAAAGTGCGGCAACTCTCATAAAAATAAAGCTATTCGTCTCATGGTCTGCCATCGAAGAGTTAGCAAAATACATGATGGTACTCCTCGTTGCACTGCAATCAAAAGATTTTGATGAGCCTGTAGATGCGCTCATGTATACCATCACGGTGGCTTTAGGATTTTCTGCCCTCGAAAACGCAGCTTTTGTCCTCCCCCATTTCCTCTCACACGACATCGTACAAGGGTTTATTGTAGGAAACCTACGATTTCTCGGTGCGAGCCTTCTCCACGTGGTCTCCTCGGCGGCAATCGGCTTTGCCATTGCACACTCGTTTTACATGAGTTTTTGGAAAAAAATCTTTTGGAATATTGGCGGAGTTGTCACCGCAATCATATTGCATACAACCTTTAATTTCTTTATAATAGACAGCAACGGAAGCAAAACCTTTTTGATCTTTGGAATTCTGTGGACGGGTACAATCATACTCCTCCTATTATTTGAGAAACTAAAAAAATTAAACGCATAACCATGCTCCAGTCAAAAAAATCATTCTTTGAAAGACTTACTGGTACCGTCAAAATAGATGACGAGAATGAGCTCATGGCCCACGACAATGTGCCTAACCCGAGTATTCTCGATGAGGATCCAACAGACGGACAGCTCGCGGTTGATGTGTATCGCACACCAGAAGAAATAGTAATCAAAACAATGATTGCGGGTGTTCGTCCTGACGATCTCGATATAAATATCACCCGAAGCATGGTGACAATACGCGGAAAGAGAGAGGAATCTCGTGAGGTACGCGACAATGACTACTTTTTTAGAGAACTCTATTGGGGAACATTCTCTAGAACCATATCTCTCCCCGAAGAAATCGAAGTTGAAGACGCTGAAGCAATAGAAAAACACGGACTTCTCATCATACGCTTGCCGAAAATAGACAAGGCTCGAAACAATAAACTCAAAGTTAAGTCGTCATAAAGAAAAAACCACCTCGAAAGAGGTGGTTTTTTGACCCAGGGTTTCTCCCTCGACTAAAACTTTTTCGTCAAAAAGTTTTGTCTGTCCCACAAGGGGATTCCTATTTTTATAAATAAAAAATAAGTCAGGCACCAGCTCGCTCCCGCACGAAACGTGCAGGACCCGCTCCGCTGTTCGAACCTGGGGCGGGCAGTGCCTCCGCACTGCCCTTCCAAGCACAAGCAAAAAACGGCCTATGCCGTTTTTTCTTGTGCTTGGACCCAGGTTCGAACTGGGGACCCTTCCCTCTTCAGGGGAATGCTCTACCAACTGAGCTATCCAAGCAAGTATTATTCTGTGAGCGATTTCAAATTATCGAGCGTGTTGTTGAGCAAAGAGCCCGGATGAAGCATGTCATTTGAACCCTGCTCAACACTACCAACAAAAGACTCAAGATATGGCTGTATCAGATAATATGCACCAAAGAATGATCCGAGAATGAGTCCGTAGTAAACAACCTTCATAACGGTACCGAGAAACACTGCCTTTTTCATCTTTAAAAGCAAAGCGTTGTTTTCTTTCGCAAGCTCAAACGTTCTTTTTAAAAGGTCTTTTTCTTCTGGTGACATACAGGGGTGAGTATAGCAAAAAATACCTTAAAATCAACACACGCCACGGTATATACGAGTAATACGAATACGCCTAGTGCCCCTGCCAAGAATTGAACTTGGATCAGCTCGTTAGGAGTGAGCTATTCTATCCGTTGAACTACAGGGGCGATTTATTAAAACTACCACCTACCAAGCAAAAAACAAAGCATGAGGCTTTGTTTTTTGCTTGGTATAAAAAGCGAATGAACACTATTTTACCCCGAGAAGATCAGCTACCGTGCCTTTATCAAAACCAACAACAACCTGACCATCAATATCAATAACAGGCACACCCATTTGACCACTTTTTTCTACCATTTCTTTTCTACGTGAAGCGTCAGAAGCAACATTAAACTCCGTATATGTTATGTTATTTTTCTTAAAAAAATCTTTTGCCATCGTGCAGTACGTACAAGTAGGTGTTGAATAGATCAATACATTTTTCATATGTTTTTCTAAATTAATGTGTACTCAAGTATACCACAATGAAAAAACAGGAATACTCATTAGAAAATACTTTTCACAAAAGAGAAAAGGCGTTTAAAAATACCCTCCTCAGATATAGTATCAGGGTTTTTTTGACCTGCTTCGTCCTCAATAAGAACAACAACACGTTCACCCTCCTTCACAAAGCCAAATTTTTCACGAACCTCTCGTTCTTTTCCCTGGAGTGTTCCGAGAGCAGCAATTTTTTTATCGAGCATATCTCGCCTGTCTTCTACCAGGAGATACTCTTTCTGGGTTTGAGCCCGTATGAGCTTACTCTTTTGAAACTTTTCATGCGCATTGAAAACTGGCCGAATCATGAGGAGGCACAATAGAAAAAGTACCCCGAGAGCATACCGAGAATGGAGCATTTGCTTGAACCTACGTCTATTTTGGAACTCTTTCATGCGTATCGTTTAGATGTTGCTAAACTTTTTACCTATCTTTATACTGTATCACATGATTATAGACCCAAAAAAACGAAAACACCTCAATATCGCATCAGCAATACTTGCGGTTCTTATTATTGTGAGCATGATACTCCTCTATCTTCCGGCTCTCTACTCTTAGTTTTCCCCGCTTCGAATCATTTTTACAAAAACATCCTGAGGAATGTTTACGTTTCCAACGCCTCTCTCTTTAAGTCGTTTCTTTCCCTCTTTTTGTTGCTCCCAGAGCTTCTTCTTTCTCGTAATGTCACCACCATAGAGATGTCCTGTCACATCTTTTTTAAGCGCGCTCAATGTACGAGAAGCGAGAATGCGTCCCATAGCCTTTCCTTGTATTTTTGTTGTAAACATTTGGCGTGGCAAAATACCGAATAGTTTTTCAACCACCGCTTCGGCTTCTTCATATGCCTTTTTCTTTGAGACAACGCGTGTAAACGCCGGAATAGGCTCTTCAGCAACGAGAATATCGAGCCTCACTACATCAGCAGTTCTCATTCCTGTTTGCGTATAGGAAATAGAACCATATCCAGACGTCACGCTTTTTACCTCATCAAAAAAATTACGCATGAGTTCCCGCAAAGGCATTTCAATCACCAGCTCGGTTCTGTTTTCTCCGAATGTATCAGAATGAGTCATTGATCCTTCGTGCTCAAATACGAGCTGGGTGAGTTTTCCAATATATTCATGAGGAGTAATTATTTTCATGAGTACCCACGGCTCCTCAACAGCCTGAATAGCTCCATCATCTGGAAAAAGTGGTGGTGAATACACAATCTCCTTTTTCCCTTTTTGATTGGTAACCAAATACGTAATCGATGGTGTCGTAACAATGAGCTCAAGATTGAACTCTCTGCGAAGTCGCTCGGTGATGATTTCCAAATGAAGCATTCCTAGGAAACCACATCTAAAACCTCGTCCCAAAATACCAGAAGACTCTTCCTCGTAGGTAAAAGCGGAGTCCGAAAGAGAGAGACGAGAGAGCGCCTGACGGAGAAAAACGAGGTCATCCTGACTTTCAGGGTAAATAGATGCCCACACCATCGGAGAAGGCTTCATATAGCCTGCCAAAGGCTCCAGGCGAGAGTGTTCTCGTGTAATGGTATCTCCCACTGAAGCGACACCTGGCTCCTTAACACCTGTCACTATATAGCCAATCTCACCCGCTCCGAGAGTTCCTGTAGGAACTTCCTGAGGAGAAAATATTCCTACCTCAAGGGCTATAAATTTCTCTTGCGCGCCCATAAATTCGAGCGTGTCCCCTTTTGTCACCACACCATCCATCACTCGTGTATACACGGTAACGCCACGATGATTTGAGTATTGAAAATCAAAAACGAGCGAACGAAAATCTTTTGACTGCGCAGTAGTTTTTGGACACGGGACCCTCTTTACCACCTCCTCGAGAAGATGTGCCACGCCTTCTCCGGTTTTTCCAGAAACTTCGAGAATCGTATCGGGAGAAATAGCGAGGAGCTTTGCGATTTCAAGTTTGACCTCATCAATACGTGCAAGAGGAGAATCAATCTTTGAAATTACAGGAATGAGAGTGAGCCCTGTCTCACGTGCCATGTTGAGAGTAGTAAGCGTCTGAGCCTGTACACCCTGTGTTGCATCAACAAGAAGAATAGATCCCTCGACAGCCTTGAGCGCTCTAGAAACTTCATATGAAAAATCAATATGCCCCGGTGTATCGATAAGGTTGAGCTCATACTCTGCTCCCTCGTGTACATATTTCATACGAACTGGCTGCATTTTAATAGTAATGCCACGCTCGCGCTCAAGCTCCATTGAATCGAGAACCTGCTCTTGCATCTTTCGTTTTTCAATAGTGCCCGTCATTTCAAGCAATCGATCCGCAAGGGTCGATTTGCCGTGGTCGATATGGGCAATAATGCTAAAATTTCGTATTCGTGAGATATCCATAGGAATACAGACATACTATCAGAAAAACCCCAAAAATAAAGGTTTTAGCCTCGGAAGCACTAGAAAAATAAGAACCAAGAAAATAGTGCCAGATGCGAGGCGCCGGCGAGGCTTGCGACTAAAATGTACGAATAGTACTTTGCAGGAGCGAACGGAGCCGGCAACAAAGCAGATGGCATTATTTTCTTGGTTCTATGAAGGAAGTTGGTCGAGAGACGACCTGTCCACTTTCCAAATTTTACGATGAAGCGTTTCGAGCACATCACGAAGCTCAACGCTCTTCAGAACATAGAGAACACCAATAATAATTATGGTGCCGACAATTCCAGCAAGTAGACCTTGGAGAAACACACCTGCTACTGTGGATAGATTAAAAATATCATCAAACACATCCAGAGAAAGGTATGCTGTGTATCCACCGATTATCGATGCGCCAGCGGTATGAAAAAAACTTTTGAATACAGATCCAGAAAAACCAGCATGCGCACGAGAAAATGATACCCAATGGAGAAGAAGATTGAGGAACGCACCCACAGAAAAAGCCAGGGGCAACATGAGAACAGAAGAATCTCCAGAACCCGATGTTTTCATGAGAGCGGTCACAAAATATTTGAAGAAATCATACTGATTAAACATACTCAAGAGGAAAAAAGCCAGAACGATAGTTGCGATCATAGAAGCAACATTCATCAAGAGAGGCTTTGCTGTTTTCCCTTCTGCATAAAAAGAACGCACAAAAAGGAGGGTGAGACTTTGAGCAAACGCAGAAACAACAAAGAGTGCAAGCGCAGCAGCCGTCAGTCTCGTGTCAGACCAAGAGAATTCTCCGGAGCCCAAAACAGTTCGAACGATCTGTGCTCGCAACACAATAAAAAGAACGGAAAGTGGAATAGCCCAAAAAATAACGTGACGTGCGGCAGATACCATTTTCTGAGTAAACACATGAGTATTTTTTTCACTAAACAGTCGTGCAAGAACTGGAAAAGCTGCTGAGGAGTAACTAGCGCCGATAATGGAGAGAGGAACAGACTGAAGGTTCAAGGCGAAGTTAAAAATAGAAATTGATCCAGCGCCAAGAAACGAAGCAAAAGAAACAAGTGCAATATATGTACATTGCTGAGAAGAAAGGGTTACTGTGCGAGGAATAGAAAGTAACGCTATGTTTTTAATCTTTGACCACGCAAAAACAAAACGTATTCGAGGAAATAAACCATCCTTAATAACCACGGGTATTTGAGCGAGAGACAGCAGGAGCGCTCCACATGCCACTCCCCACGCCAAACCTTGAACTCCCCATCGTGGCAAAAAGAAAATAATACCTGCAATAATACCGATATTGTAGAGAGGTGAACTTATTGCGTACAACAGAAATCTATTTTGAATCTGGGTGAGAGAAGCAAAGAAAGAAGAAAAGCCAAGCAAAATAGGAGAAAGCAATAATACTCGTGAAGTCGACACAAGAACGTCTCCATATCCTGCATCAAAAAGTGCAGGGAAAAGAAACTTTTGTAACGGCTCCATAAAAATAGCCGCTACCGCACACACAACAACTATAAGCACCAAAAAAGAAGAAAAAAGATGCTGAATTGATTCTTTGAGTGATTCTACACCTTTTTGTTTTGCCTCAACGAGAAAAGGAACGAGTATTGATGTTGATACGAGAGAAGCTACCGTGACGAAAATGAAATCTGGTATACGGAAAGCCGCATAGTACACATCGAGCTCTGTTCCCGCTCCGAGCACATGCGCCAAAAGTCTATCGCGTATAACAGCAAAAACTAGAGACGCAACAGAAGATAATGCCAAAAGATAAGCGGCCTCGTGGAGCCCGCTTATCTCTTTGCTAACAAATAAAAGAATCTTCTTTACCATACGAACCTAGAAATCCTCGTCAGAAACGGTCTCTTCTTCAAGCGGTGGAGTTGCTCGTTTTTCTGGTCGTGAATCGACCTGATTAGCAAACGGAGACTTGCCCGCTTTGAGATTTGAAAGAATTGTTTTTACTTCTTCATTCTCAGGATTTGAGGCTACGAGATCCGTAAATTGCGCCTGTGCGCCCTCTTTGTTTCCTACCTGGAAGTAACTCAAGCCGAGGAAGTACTTTGCGTTAGCGTATTGAGGATTGATAGTAACTGCTCGTTCAAAAGCCTGAATCGAACCAGTGTAATCCTTTTGATTGTATCTAAGAAGACCGAGCTGAAAGAATACTCCTGGATCATTTGGAGAGAGAATTGCGAGAGCCTCAACTGTCTGGAGCGCCTCAGTAAGTCTTCCCTGTCCGATTTCAATTTGAGAAAGAAGGAAAATACCATCTACGTAGTCACTTTTCTTTTGGAGAGCAGTACTGATATATGTACGTGCGCCATCAACATTTTTGTTTGCAACCTCAAGACGAGCAAGGAGCAAATAGAGCTCTGGATTTTCTGGATTCAAAGCGATCGCGCCCTCATATGCAGCTTTTGCGCTCTCGTATGAACCCTGAACACCGAGTGGAACCACCGCTTCGTATACACGACCGAGTGCTACGTGGTTTTGATAATTAGTCTCATCGTAATTGAGCGCCTCACGAGCTGATTCGATTGAGACACCGAGCACATTCTGAAACTTTTGAGCCATTTCTGTTTGAGAAATTGTGGTGTCGTTGAGTACATTACTTGTACGTACAAGATACAACTCAGACATAAAGCGACTATAGACGTCACTTGGAGACAATTCAATTGCGCGTGCTATAAATTTCTCACCCTCATCGAGGTTACCGTCTACGTTAATGAGTGTAATACCTTTTTGGAAAGACACATTAGCAATAACACGAATAGTTGTTTTGTAGAGAGCAACTGATACTCCGATTATGATAAGGATACAGAGGAGTACTGAGAAAAAGCTTTTTACCTGACTTTCTCCTGAAGAGAATTTGATAGTAGATCCTGCTCCGTGGAGTATAACAGAAGAAACAAAGAGGCCGAGCATGAGGAACATCAAAATCCAGAGCACCGGACTTGGAACATACACCACTGAGAAGACAATCAAGTAAAGCGATGCAAAGAATGAGGAAAGGACGAGGAATGCTGATACAGGCGATCCAGAATCACGAGCAATAAATATCGCCTTGAATGCAGTGAGTAAAAAGAGACCGAGGAGCAAAGCAATTCCGGCAAAACCAACAAGGCCCGTAGTTACAATAAAGCTTGGAATAAAACCAATACCGTAGTTGAAATCAACGTTCCAGAAAACGGTGTTGTTTATACCTGCGGGTTTATTGAGAAGCCACTCGGTTTGGAAACGATTTGGACCAACACCAAAGAGGGCATCCTTTGCAAGAACTTTGCCTGTAATCTCAAGCGTCGATTCCCATGAAGGACGAACTTCAACTTGAGAAATACCAAACGAGCTTGCGATTACATTACCAAGTGTTCCGTTTGTAAAAGCAAAAACACACGCGAGAATGAGAACAATGAGTGTAATAACCGGAGTCTTTCTTTTGAACTCTCCTGTACCGAGATCTTTCTTTACAGACAATTCATAGATAAAGAACACTGCCAAAAGAGAAGCAAAGGTAATCCACGCTGTTGGGAAATTAACAACCGCCATAACAAAAAGAGAAATGATGAGCGCTGACCATGCGATAGTTTTGTGGAGTTTTTTGAGAACAACTCGCTCAAGCGTAATTACTGAAAGAAGTCCGATACAACCGAAGAATGCGCCCAAGTCATTCCACTTACCGATAAGGTTTGATGTTGCGGTGGTGAGAATACCGAAAGAAAGAAAATCTGCGCCGAAGAAAAATCGAAGCACCTGATAGAGACCTACAATGAGAGCAGAAACAAAAAGAACTGTGTAGGTGTAAAAAACACGTTCTGTTGTTTTTACAAGGAGAGGAGTGAGGAGAAAGAAGAAAATAGAAAGAGCAAAGAAGCTGAGCGTTCCTAGCTCAAAACCTTGTCCCACAAACGAGCTGGCAGTATTTCCCGAAAAAAGAGTAGCCAAACCATAGGTTACAAGAGACACTATGGCCGAAAGATACAGAAGACTCTTTGGTATTTCAAATGAGCCGTCTTTGAGCCTATACAAAGCCCATCCAAAGAAAATAATGAGGATACCGAACATGATAAAGGCAGTCTTTCCTATCTGGAAAGGTACTGAGGCGAAAGGAACAAAAAACAAAGGAGAAAGGAAAACAACTACTTGAAAAATAACAAACAATGCACGGTCAAAAAAACTTACGTTAGTTTCTGGATTAGTAAACATACTTCTTGTATCTCTATAAATACTGCTAATAATGTCTCATTATTATAGATGACACGTGAGCATATAACAATGTGCACAAATACACAGAAAACATCCACCCGTTAAGGTGGATGTTTTCATGTTGTAAGCAAGCTTATAAGCCGAATTCTGTTCTTGTCGTAAAACAAGCGATAATTATTTATCTAGGATGTACGTTGCCGTACACCTCAAGCGACTCTCCTCATGCGCGAAGCATGAGGCACGGTCTTGCACTCAAGTAAGGGTTTTGCCGTTGCACCTCCTTTGTTACCAAAGGAGCTCATCCCCGAAGGGATGCTGTTGTTCATTTCGAACACCAGCGTCTCTGTTCGCACCTCGAGTATTTCTCTCGATAGGTATTACCTACTACCCTGCTCCCGCTATTAAACGGGGAGTGTTCGGACTTTCCTCACCTCACATCTATTGCTAGATGCGGGGCGCAATTATCAAGCTTACCTCCCATAATTATACCACCAAAACAATAAAAAATCAAACACCTTTTAGTGTTTGATTTTTTATGAATCTACCCTTTATTTGCTTGCTTTATCTTGAGGTACAACATCCACCTCACAAACTCCCCCGGCACACGCAAGCTCTCTTTTGAGATCACCTTCATCTGCCTTTTCATAACTCATGATCTTTGAGAAGTCGATATGCTCAAGTCTTTTTGCAAGTTCGAGATATTTTTTCTCATCAATAGTCTCGTATGGAGCAAGTTGATACGCGTGATTCTCACGAGGAAGGAATGAGAGTCCTCCGACCACATCCCAATTCTTGTATACCCAATGCGCGACCTCGATCCACTCTTCTTCACCTACCGACACAGTTACTGAAGGATTATGCTCGGTGAAATGATTCTTTACTGTCTTCCAGAACTCAAGCTGTTCAATTGCAGAAATGTCGTCTTTGTAAATTGAACCCTTTGGAGCCCGCACAGGGAATTCGAAAACATAAGTTGAAGCTGTCTCCATAGTTTGTCCCACTTCTGGGTGATAGTGAACGCCCTGATCTCGAAGCATCTTGAACAATGAATCTGTTGCAGAGATACGAATGCGACGAATATAGAATTCCGAGTGACGTGGATGCATTCCAGAAGAACAGTCCACGGTCTGAGACACAGTACCTGAAGGTTTTACACAGGTAATTGCTGTAGATGCTCCAACACCAAAACGTTTTGCGAACATCTGATTTATCTTTATCGCCTCTTTTTTCATTTTCTCGAGCATCTCTGGCTTGCGAACAAGTGGTGAATCCCACATACCGCTAATCGATACGCCGAGAAGTCTCTCTCGCTCACAGTGCTCTCTCCATTCCTTTGAGAGATACGGGAAATGAGTAAGTGTTGACTGATATGTTCCAATAATAGTTGCAACACGAACCTTTCGCATGAGAGTTTCTTCGGTATCTTCGTGTCGCGCTACTACTTCTGAAAGATTACAAAATTGCTTTGATTGCAAAATAATCTCTCCGCATGGATTAGTACCGATAGGACCAATAATGTGCTCACCGGTGCTATCAAAATAACCCTTGTATTCCTTGAGAGCTTTGATGCGACGCTCTGGTAGAGTTTTTGCGAGTGATCCTCGATTGAAAATACCACGTTCGCCTGTTCTGCTTTCAATGAGAGCCATCCATTCCTTCAAAAATTCCTCTGCGGTTGGCTTGTTGATATAGACCGCTGAGTTATTTGAGAGTGCACGATGCGGATGAGTGAGATAAAACTGTCCGTCCTTCGCATGGCGAATTTGTTCGTCATCGAGATCTGACAAAGAAATCATAGCGCTACGTCGCACGCCACCAGAAACCACACAGTCGCCAATCATACAGATAATATCGTGCAAATCTATATTAGTGAGTCTCTTTCCTTGTCTCTTGAGAATAGTCTCGCGTGCAAAAGAGAGAAGTCGTATGAGTGGTGCAGGACCAGATGATTTGCCTCCCATAGTCTTCAGACGTGCTCCTGCTGGACGAAGACCTGAAAAATCAAATTCGACATCCTTGCCCTCTGCCCACACCTTCATACCGTATACCAATGAGTCCGCCCATCCCTCTTTGTTGTCTGGAATTACATATGTTTGAAGTTTCTCACCTGTCTGTGGTTTGATTTGAGGAAACTTTTGTACGTTTGCGCTTTCTACTGAATAGCCGGCTCCAGTACCACACATAGAGATGTACATAATCTCAGCAAGATCTTGGAAAGATTCAGGTGCGATATATGAACAGTTATACGCACACACATTAGTTGTGCGAGCAGCCTTGCCTGCAAATTGGAGTAGGCGCATTGATGGCATAGCCTCTTGTCGCAAAATACCCTGACGAACTTCCTCGTACTCAGAGTCCTTGAGTTTTTTGCCGAGATTTTCTTTCATAAAAGACATGTATCGATCAACTGTCTCGATCCATGTTTCCCTGCGGCCTTCGTCATCCATCCACTTAGCGTATGTGCGATAGTACACAAACTCTCCGAGCGCTGTTCGGAAATATTTTTTACTATCCTCAGCAAGTTTTCTTACTTTTTCTGGGATTTCAACACCACGAAGCTCTCGAAGCTGCGCTCTCTCCTGGCGATAGAGAATATAAGCCTTTGCGGTCTTTACATATTCACTCAAAATGAGCTCCTTTTCTACAGAATCTTGGATTCCTTCAACTTGAGGAATAAAGTTTTTGTGTTTTTTTGAAATACGTACCAAATCGGCAAGTACTTTATTTGCCACCATCTCAGCTTCTGCTTCACTACCCTCTCCGGTTTGAAGCATTGCCTTACTGATAGCGCTCACAATCCTTTGAAAATCAAAGGGAACGATGAGACCATTTCTTTTCTGAACTTTCTTGATAAGCTCCTGTGCTTTAGATGACTTCTTTACTGATTTCGCCATAACAATGTAATAAAAACTGCCATTAATAAATACGCTAATAATTTCTCTGGATAATTTTATCCTAAAGAATTTTTAAAAAAAATAGCAAAAAAGTTTTTTTTACCACCAAAATACACAAACAAAAAAATGTAAACACTCCTCACGCACAAGCGTTAGCACATAACGCGATTTAAGAAATAATTTTGAAAAAAAACATGACCCTGTGTCATGTTTTTGTGTTAAAGAAAATAATAAAAAGATTCTGCAGTAAAAAAGACCTCTCCGTCTTAATCAATAGTAGATGTTGCAACACTATCTCCCACTTTTAATCCAAGAAAAGAAGCAGTACCCGATGCAACCTCAAGAACAAAACGTGCAGGGCGTTTTGGAAAGAAAATATTTGGATATGTTGATGTTGCAACTCCTTTTTCAATGTGAACAATTTGAAGATTAGTATTGAGCCATAAAATATCTATAGGAATAATCATGCCTTTCATCCAAAAACCATAAATACCCGACTCATCAAAAGAAAAAAACATTCCCTGTGATCCAGAAAGCGTAGAAACTCCTGAAAGTCCACGTGCACGGAGAAGTTCTGTATCAGCAAGCCATGCAGTGATGGTTTTTTGACCTGCTTGTACGTAAATTTTTTCCATATCACCCCTCTGATCCTGGGTATTATGAAGAGGTTGTGGACCAAAGAAAAAGAAAAAAAGAGTAATAACAAAAACAAGGAGAACAACCACACTCGTATTTTTGTGAGACGCGATAAATGACTTCATTGAAACAATATTATGATAGTAATTCCTTAAACACCCCTTGCAGTACAGCGGGATTTGCTGAACCTCCACTCGCTTTCATCGCCTGTCCAACAAAAAATTGCAAAAGGTTTTGTTTGCCCGCCTTGTATTCAGCAACAACACTAGGATTATTTTCAATAATAGTCTGAGCAATTTTCTTGAGCGCTGCCGGATCACTTTTCTGTTTCAATCCTCGTGCGTTTGCAATATCTTCAGGAGAGCCCCCCTCGATAAACATGACCGAGAGTATGTCTTTTGCTCCTCGAGAAGAAATGTCCCCTTTCTCAACCATAGAAATGAGTGTGGCGAAAAAAGAAGGTACAAAAGGAAGCTCAGAAAAACCTTGGGTGATTTTGCCTTCTCCGTATTTCTTTTTCATCAATCCCAAAAGGTCTGAAGTAATGTAGTTTGAAGCGAGTATCGTAGATTCTTTTTTGCCTGCAAGGTCAGTAACTACCCTCTCGAAGAAATCTCCGACAACAGGTTCTGTCACAAAAAGCTCAATATCCTCAGTTTTTATTCCATAGTCACGAGCGAAGCGTACCCTCTTCTCACTAGGAAGTTCTGGTGTTTCCTTGGCGAGGATTTTTTCATCGTAGTCAGGTATTTGAGAAATATACAGTTTCGGTAGATCAGGATCAGGGAAATAACGATAGTCGTGGGAGTCTTCTTTTTTACGCTGAGAATAGGTCTTTTGAGTAGAATCATCCCATCCCCTCGTTTCCTGCACGATTTTTTCTCCCCGCTCGAGCATATCAATATGACGTTCAGTCTCGTACGCAATAGCACGCTCAACAGCCTTAAAGGAGTTGAGGTTTTTTACCTCTACTTTTGTGCCGAATGTGCTCGTCTTTGAAACTGAAATATTTGCCTCCACACGCATCTCTCCTTTTTCCATGTGTGCATCAGAAACTCCAAGATACCGTAACAAAAGCTGAAGTTCGCGACCAAAAGCCCCCGCTTCGGCCGGTGAATGAATCACAGGCTCGGTAACAAGCTCCATGAGCGGAACTCCTGCACGATTAAAATCAACAAGAGAGTAGTCTCCCTCGTCATGACCTGAACTTGCAGTGTCTTCCTCGAGATGGATGCGTGTAATCGCAACATCTGCGAGCTCTCCTCCGGTAACAAGTGGATATTTGTACTGTGATATTTGATACCCCTTTGGAATATCCGGATAGAAATAATTCTTGCGATCAAATTCGGTGAAGTCAGCAAGGGTGCCTTTTACCGCGCGACCAACTTTGAGAACAGACTTAACTGCTTCTTTGTTGATAGTAGGAAGCGTACCGGGATGACCCATACAAATAGGACACACGAGAGCGTTTGGCTCTGCGTGGTGTGGATTATTGGCGCACGGACAAAACATTTTTGAACGTGTCTTAAGTTCAGCATGTATCTCAAGCCCGACTGTTGTTATATAGTCTTTCATTGTCACTATCTATTTTATAGCGCCCTGAGTGTTTTTACCAAATTATCACCAAGAGTCTTTACCTGTGCATCATTAATAATTGAAACACAAAAGACATCAGGATTTATTTTTTTAGCTTCTTTTATTTTTTCCTTGAGAGTTTTCTCGTCAACGAGGTCTGTCTTTGTCAAAATAATAATTTCTTTTTTCTCAGTGAGTCCCTCACCAAAAGCTTCGAGTTCGTTTCGGATTGTTGTATACGCCGATGTAATATCTTCGTGCTCAAGGGAAATACAATGAAAAAGCATTTTCGTACGAGCAATATGTTTCAAAAATTTATGTCCGAGACCCTTACCCTCTGATGCACCCTCGATGAGTCCAGGAATATCAGCCAAAATAAAACCGTACATATCTCCGAGGCTTGGTTCAAGAGTAGTGAATTGATAGCTTGCAACTTTTGATTTTGCATTGGTGAGAGCATTGAGCAAGCTTGATTTACCTGCATTAGGGAAACCGACAAAGCCCGCATCCACTATGAGGCGTAATTCTATTTTGAAATCGGCCTCCTCACCTGGTTTTCCACCTGTGATTTGTTTAGGCGCAACATTTGTCGAAGATTTAAAATGTTCATTACCAAAACCACCTCCTCCACCACGAAGAATTTGAATACGCTCACCTTCTTTCATGAGATCGAGACGAGCTCCAGTTACGAGATTAGTAACGAGAGATCCAAGAGGAAGTTTTACCACGAGATCATCTCCCGCCTTACCATACATACTATTTTTTCCTCCATCTTCTCCCACGCCTGCTTCAAGCTCTTTGATGTGCTTCAAAGCTCCGAGGGCACCAATATCACGCACAGCCTCGACAAAAACATTTCCCCCATGACCACCGTTTCCTCCTGATGGTCCCATGAGTTCTTTTCCTTTTTCATGTCTCCAGCGTTCAACGCCCTCTCCACCACGGCCGGCCTTGATATGTATTGTTAATTCGTCAATAAAAGCCATAAAAATGTGTTCTAAGCCCCGGACGGGGTCATTAATCTATGCAGTATGCACTAAAAATCGTGATAAATCCAGAAAATCCAATAAAAAGCGGGCCCTTGTAAACAAGGGCCCGCGAACACATAAACACACTATGAACAATTAAACCAACATAAACATTTAAACACCAATAGACTTTTTTGTCAACAACACCGCATCCTCTTTTGAAGAAGCGACAGCAATGAATCTTTTTGTGTGACAAAACAATGCGCCCGCAACTCCTGATACTGAAACAAAATCGTTCCCTGTTTTTCCCGCCCAGGCAAGCGGAAAAGGTTTTCGTAGTTCAAATGTTTTTCTCTCACGCGCCACAGCATGTACTCCCCACGTGACCATGTCTTCTCGAGGCATAACAACATAAAGCGGTTCAGGAAAATCAATGAGTGCTTCCTTCCATGGTAAATAACGATCAAAAACTATAACCCTTTTGTCTGGCGAAGACGTGTATACACGTCTCACCTCATCAAGCGCCTCAAGAGAATCTTTATTTTTTATAATCTCCCTCATGAGAACGTGCTCGGCAAAAGCAACCGCCTTCATAAAACCCTCATCGCTCCGTGAATCTGTTTCCTTCCATGTCGCGCTAAAAGTACCAATACAATCCTGAATAGTGTACGGGTACACTCCGTTAGAAAAAGGAGGTGCGTCGTAAGCGCCGTTATCAATAATATCGATACTCTCAACGAGCTTTTCTTCGATGCGTCGAGCAACTACAGGAGAACCACAGAGCGCTTCTCCATAATGTTTCCAGACGAGGCCAAAGGCGGCATAAGGAGAGCCATTGAGACGCGGTGCGGGCGCGCCTTCTTGATGATGATCAAAACGTCCCTGCTCTGGATTGTACTCTCCGCCAACATCAACAAGAACATCTGCTTTTTTCCAATCTTCTTTGTTTCGAGAGCGTCGTACTGAAATAGCGCCTCTATGCAAGAGTGATACAGTTGCCACCGCAAAAACATCATCGGAATGAAATGATCCGTCATGAGTAACTACTGTACATTTCTTTTTAAAAAACATATTTATTTAATTACGATGTGTAAGAGAGTTCACCAGAGAAACAATGAGCGCGCCCAAAAATGCAGACAAAAAACTTTCCAAAGAAAAACCCTCGATAAAATGAGCGGTTACCCAAAAGAAAAAACCATTAACAACCAAACCAAAAAGGCCGAGCGTAATAACATTTATAGGAAGCGTAAATAGCGAGACGAGGGGCTTAATAAGTATATTAAAAAACGCCAGCACCCCCGTTACGAGGAGCGCCGTGCCAAAGGTGCTCACCGTGATATCAGAAAACAAGTACGGTAAGGCAAAAATAGCGGCACTAACAATCAAAAAACGAAAAATAAAATGCATAAAGTGGTATGTATAAAACGACGAAGAAAAAAACTTGTCTACTTATGAATACTATCTATGCGTACTATAATACAGTTCTATTATTCGTTTTACCACAATATACACATGCCGAGCATCATTAAAGCCATACACGCACGAGAAATACTAGACTCACGAGGAAACCCGACAATCGAAGTCGACCTCACTCTCAAGGACGGTTCGTTTGGACGAGCGAGCGTGCCTTCTGGCGCATCAACAGGAAGCCATGAAGCTGTTGAACTCAGGGACAAAGAAGAACGCTATGGTGGTAAGGGTGTAACAAAAGCCGTACAAAACGTGAACACTACTATTGTTCAGGCGCTCGTTGGTAAAAAACATGATCAGGAAACTCTCGACAATGCCCTCATAAAACTCGACGGCACTCCAAACAAAGGAAACCTAGGTGCAAACGCTCTTCTCGGTGTGTCACTCGCTTTTGCGCACGCAGAGGCACGATCACGCAAGGAATCTCTCTACGAATACTTTCACGACATCAGTGGGACGAAAGAAAAAATGCGTCTTCCCGTTCCCCTCATGAACGTCCTCAATGGCGGAAAGCACGCTGAAAACTCAACTGACCTTCAGGAGTTTATGATTGTTCCTCTCGGGGCTCCGTCATTCAAAGAAGCACTTCGCTACGGTGCAGAAGTATTTCATGCGCTCAAAAAAATACTCCACTCAAAAGGTCTCAACACCTCTGTAGGAGATGAGGGTGGCTATGCACCCTCACTTGATCGCAACGAAGCAGCAATCGAGCTCATTATTGAAGCTATACAGAAAGCGGGATATACACCAGGACACGATATTGCAATCGCGCTCGATGCAGCAGCAACAGAGCTCTACGAAGGCAAAATGTATCACCTCAAAACAGAAAATAAAAAACTCACTTCGAAAGAAATGGTTGAATACTATGCTGGGTGGGTCAAAAAATACCCTATCGTATCAATCGAAGATGGTCTCGCTGAGGATGACTGGGAAGGATATGAACTCATGACAAAAAAACTTGGAGATAAAATCCAAATTGTGGGAGATGACTTGTTTGTGACAAATGTTGAACGTCTCGCACAAGGCATAAAAAGAAAAGTAGGAAACTCAATACTCATAAAAGTAAATCAAATAGGTACCGTCACCGAAACCATTCAAGCAATAAAACTCGCAAAGAAAAATAAATACACCTCTATTATTTCTCACCGCTCAGGTGAAACTGAGGACACCACCATCTCAGACCTCGTGGTAGGACTTGCTACAGGACAAATCAAAACGGGCTCGGCTTCACGAACAGATAGAATCGCAAAGTACAATCAGTTACTACGCATTGAAGAGTCTCTTGGAGATAAAGCATTCTTTCCCGGAAAAGAGGCTTTCGCTACAAAATAAACATTAAGAAGTTACAAAAAACACCCACCAAATAATTTGGTGGGTGTTTTGACTTAACAAACGACGCCAGCGTGAATTAAACGCTTGCGAAACGCTGGTCCGTACTCTTCACTAACATGATTGATGAAGAGGACGAGACCTTCGGTACGGCCTTCCCTGGCCCAAGCCGCTATGATCTTTTGAATCACAGCGTCTTCCTCTGCCATCTCGAGACTGGTCAGAGGGTCGGGAGGGCACTGTCCACAAACACATTCTCCTCCAGGAATGCAGTCCCTGATCGACATTTCATCGATTGGTACAATCTGTATTCCTGAGGGGTTTTCGAGCGACTGCTCGTGCGCGAGCTCGTCCGGGTCGAACCCTACAGGTTGAGTCCATGGGGTATCAACCTTGTTGAGTTGTTTGTGACCGTCAAAGCACTGCGACGCTCTTTCGATACGATCGCATGCTGCATCTAACTTTCGACTTCCGTCGATATCTGACAATGAACGAGAAGACATTTCGTGTATAATTATACACCCAAAATATATAAAAGTCAATAGGTGCCCATGCGCCCTATCCATTAAAATGAAGCCTTACCATCTCAAAAAACCTATGCACCAAAAACCCCAAGTAGCCCTTATTATTCTCGATGGATGGGGATATCGAGAAGACGCCGAACACAATGCTATTGCACAAGCTCACAAGCCTTTTTTCGATAGCTTGTGGAAAAAATACCCCCACACCCTACTCGAAGCATCAGGTCTCCATGTGGGATTACCTCAAGGGCAAATGGGAAATAGTGAAATAGGCCATACGACCATCGGAGCAGGAAAAGTCATCGATACTGACCTTGTACGTATTGGTAAGACAATACAGGATAATGAATTTGGAAATTTGCCCGCCTTCAAAAAACTCTTTGATCACGTACTCAAAAACAAATCGACACTTCACGTAAAAGGACTTCTAGGAAACGGAGGTGTGCATGCTCACCAGGATCATCTCGTCGCATTTGTACGATCAGCAAAAGAAGCCGGTATCAGTACCATAGCGATACATCTCTATACTGATGGACGAGATACAGCACCACAAAGTTCAAGCCAATTCCTAAAAGACCTCGAATCTGATCTCGAAAAAATAGGAGTGGGTTTTATCGCAACTGCTACAGGTAGATTTTATGCGATGGACAGAGACACAAACTGGGACAGAATAAAAAAAGCTGAAGACGCACTCTTTGAATGCAAGGGTACTGTGTGTAAGCCAGGAGATATACCTTCTGAAGTGATTGCTCGTCTCCACTCCCAAGGCATTCTCGATGAACACTTGGAACCAGTTATTTTCCTTGATAAGAACGGCAAACACTATCCTATCCAAAAAAATGATGGCGTCTTTTTCTTCAATTTCCGATCAGACAGAGCGCGTCAAATTACAAAAAAAATACTTGAAAGAGCTGAAAAAGAAAACATTGTGTTTGTCACCCTCACTGAATACGACAAGGCCTTCACCTGCCCCGTTGCTTTTCCTCCTGTATCAATAGAAACAACACTCGCAAAAGAAATATCAAAAGCGGGTCTCTCTCAGGCGCATATTGCTGAGACAGAGAAATTCCCTCACGCTACCTATTTTCTCAACGGTGGCGTAGAAAAACCTTACCCGGGAGAAAAACACATTCTTCTCGATTCACGCAAAGACGTTAAAACACATGACCTCGCCCCAGAAATGCGCGCGGAAGCAATTGCTGAAAAAGCTATCCTTGAAATACGCTCGGGTACTCAGTTTATTTTTATAAACTTTGCAAACCCAGATATGGTGGGACACACGGCAAACAGCAAAGCGATTGTGAGAGCAATTGAAGTGGTTGATGCATCGCTCAAGGCAGTCGTTGAGGAACTTCATAAAAACGGCGGTGTTGCTTTTGTTACCGCAGATCACGGTAATGCCGAAGTAAACACTGATCCTCTCACGGGAGAAAAACATACAGCACACACACTCAATCCTGTCCCCGCGATACTCACCGATACACACTACACACTCACATCTGGAGGCCTCGCTGATATTGCGCCAACCATACTTCATCTCCTGAACATACCTCAACCACAAGAAATGACCGGTAAGAAACTCGTATAAAAAATGCCCCCCGAGGGGGGCATTTTTTTATTTCTTTTTAAGTTCCTCTATTTCTTTACGGAGAGCTCTAATTTCATCACGAATGTGACTAAGTCTAATCACCTCCTCTGCGACCAATTCTTCTGTTTTCTCTTCAATTTTTTTCTCATGTCGTAATCCAGAGAGAAGTATTCTATCTCCAATAAATACCGACACCATCAGTCCTGTGAGCATTAACAGAGACGTTGCAAGAATCACCTGAACAGGCGGATAGAAGAACCATGAAAGGAACGGTACACCTAATCGCATGAGCAGGTCTGCCGATTCCCACACGCCTCGCCAAAAAAGCACCACTCCAACGCCTCCAATAATCGAATATGGTATAGGGTGTTTTGACAAATGAATTCGTGCATAGTCTTCGACCTTATCAAAAAAACGAATGGTATCTTTATACATGGTTATTATCTCATTACTAAGTAATTAAACAGCGCACGTCGATTGCTTACCGGACAAAACATCTATCACATTATGAGCGACAAGCGTGCCCATTTCTGTCCGAGCCTCAAGCGTCGAAGAAGCAATGTGTGGAGTGAGAATCACATTCGGTAACTTACGAAGGCGACGGGCTATTTTGGGTTCAAATTCATACACATCAAGCGCAGCGCAGGCTATTTTTTTATTATCAAGAAAATCAATAAGTGTGTTTTCGTCGATAACTGGTCCACGAGAAGTGTTTACCAGAATTGCTGTTTCCTTCATACACGAAAGTCGTTCCTGATTTACCAAATGATGGGTTTCTGGTAAAAGCGGAGTATGGAGAGAAACAACATCAGCATTTCTAAAAAGATCCTCGAGCGACTCTACTTTACGTGCCTGCATTTCAGTCTCAAGTTCTGCGCATACGACTGTATCAAAATAAATAATACTCATTCCAAAGCCTTTGTTCATAATACGCGCAGTTTGTCTTCCGATATGTCCCGCACCAACAATACCGAGAATTTTTCCCTGGAGATCCCTGCCCAAAAATATGTGAGGGTCCCATCCGCGATACCTGTCCTCACGAACAAAAGCATCAGCAGAAACAATTCGTTTTGAAGCGGCCAGAATCAAACCCGCAGTAAACTCAGCAACAGAAGGTGACACGAGAGGCGTGTTTGTAACACATATACCTTTTGATTTTGCATACGCAACATCAATATTGTTAAACCCTACTGCATAGTTGGCAATCACCTTTCCCCCAAAAGCATCAATAACCTCCTTATCAATAGTATCTGTCAAAAAAGAAATCATTCCGTCATACTTTCCCTTGAGCAGAGCCTTTACCAAACGAGGTTTGGTGAGCCCTTGCTGATCATGTCCTACCTCAACGGTATACCCTGCACCTTTTAAAAGTTCCTCGACAGGAGCAGGTATCGGACGAGTTATAAATATTTTCATATATCTAGTATATCAGAACACACAAAACGCTTACAGAGAAATATCCTTATTTTTGTGTCCACCCATCAGCCAAATAATCACTCAATTTTTTCCACTTCACTTCCTTTTCTTCGCCATTTTTTACAATGACAACCTTTTCATTTCTACCTTTCTTTTCTTCACCAGAGACACGTTGTGTGCTACCCGTAGATGAAATAATACGAGCCGCGTCTTCCATCTCTGCACGCGCTTTTGCTTCATGAACATCCACCGTAGCTCCCAAAGAAGGGATAACACTAATAACATGAGCATTAATCGATACAATAAGGTTTTTGAAAAGCAGAGTGCTCTCCTTTTTGTACTCAACGAGAGGGTCACGTTGACCATACGCTCTCAAATTTACTGAGCCACGCAAATAATCCATAGCCTCAAGATGCTCCACCCACAACATATCTATAGTCTGTAAGAAAAGTGCTCGCACGTGTTTAACAAAAACATCACTGCCCATAGTTTTTTTCTTTTCCTCAATTTTTGAGAGAAAATCAGCGTCGTTAGGATCGAGAATACTGTCTAGCTCTGCGAGCACGTCAGTATCAGAACCAAGGAGCATTTTTGATCGACGAGTATACACTGTTTTTCGATGTAAATTCATTACGTCGTCATATTCCAAAACATGTTTACGTGCATCAAAGTTGAAACCTTCGATACGATTCTGCGCCGTCTCAAGAGACCGGTTGATAATGCCGTTCTGAATTGGTTCGTCTTCGGGAATACCAAAACGTCCCATCATTCTCTTGATCGTGTCCGAAGCAAAGACACGCATAAGAGTATCCTCAAGGGACACAAAAAACTGCGTCGCACCCGGATCACCTTGCCTACCAGCACGACCACGAAGCTGATTGTCGATACGCCTTGCCTCATGTCGTTCGGTTCCTAGAACAAAAAGACCTCCCGCTTCTTTTACCTGAGCATATGCTTCTGGAGTTGCGGGATTACCTCCGAGTTTGATATCAACTCCTCGTCCCGCCATGTTCGTAGCAATAGTCACCGCACCGAATCGTCCCGCCTGAGCAATAATTTCACCCTCACGTTCATGATTTTTTGCGTTGAGTATTTCATGCTTCACACCCTCAGTGCGCAAATACGCAGAGAGCAACTCGTTCTTTTCAATTGATGCTGTTCCAATCAAAACAGGCTGACCTTTTTGATTGAGCTTTTTTACAGCCTTTGCGATAGCTTTAAATTTACCAATTTCGGTCTGAAAAATAAGATCATCATGATCAATACGGGCAATGACTTTGTTAGTAGGAACAACAATAGTGGTGAGTCCATACACCTTAAAAAACTCTTCCGATGACGTCTCGGCTGTTCCCGTCATACCGGACAACTTTTTGTAGAGCCTAAAATAATTTTGATAGGTAATAGATGCAAACGTTCGCGTCTCCTGTTCTATACGTACACCCTCCTTTGCTTCAATAGCTTGATGAAGACCTTCTGACCATCTACGGCCAGGCTGCATACGTCCTGTAAATTCATCTACGATAACTACCTGCCCATCACGCACCACGTATTCTTTGTCTTTATGAAATAATGCTTTTGCACGCACTGCGGTCTGTAGATGGTGTACATATTTCACGCCTCTATCAGTATAAATATTTTCAACTCCAAGAGCTTTTTCTGCGGCCTCAATACCTTTTGTGGTGAGAATAACTGATTTGTGTTTTTCTTCAACGGTATAATGCTCATCTTTTTTGAGCGTTTCTGCGATACGCGCAAACATTGTATAAAAAGCTTCTGAATCACTTGCCGGCGCAGAAATAATCAAAGGAGTACGTGCTTCGTCGATTAAAATAGAGTCTATTTCGTCAACAACGGCATAGTTAAAAGGCCGCTGTCGTAAATCTTCCTTACGATAACAAATATTGTCTCGAAGATAATCAAATCCGAACTCGCTGTTTGTGCCGTAGGTAATATCAGCCTGATATGCCTCTCGCCTACTCACCGGTCGCAAAAACTCATGCATTACCTTAAACGATCCCACTTCATCACGCGTCACATCGAGAGGATCACGTGACCCTTCTGTTGTTTCAGTTTTTTTACCATGAAGTGGATCATATACGTATGATTCATTATGTCCCACAACACCGACAGAAAGACCGAGAAAATTGTATACCTGTCCCATCCACACGGCGTCTCTACGAGAAAGATAATCGTTTACGGTAACAACATGAACACCGAGCCCTGTCAGAGCATTCAAGTACACAGGAAGCGTTGCCACAAGCGTCTTTCCTTCTCCCGTTCTCATTTCTGCAATACCCGCGTGGTGAAGTATTGCTCCTCCGATAATCTGAACATCAAAATGTCGCTGACCGAGCGTTCTCTTTGACGCCTCCCTCACCACAGCGAAAGCACGTGGCAACAGGTCATCGAGAGATGTACCCGAAGCAAGAGCTTTTTTAAAAGAGGTGGTTTCCTCCCGAAGAGCACTATCAGACAATGCCGCTATCTCAGCTTCAAGAGCGTTCACACGCGGAACAAGGGCCTCATAAGGCTTGAGATTCCGTGCGTTTTGATCTCCAAATAGTTTCTTTAAGAATGAAGCCATAAAAAGTGTATAGATAGCAATTCTAGCATGTAGTACGCCTTGCGTACCACAAAAAAGCATGATGAATACCCGAGCGCTTAAACGAGTTCAACCTCACGTTCTATAGTGATACCTGTCGAATCATATACCTTTTTTTCAATAGCGCGTGCAAAAGCATCTATCTCGTGAGATGGTGTTTCTTTATGCGCAACAAGTACCAGTGGTTGCTTTTCAAATAATCGACACCGTCCAACCATATAGCCTTTCAAGTGAAGCCCTATATCGAGAATCCACGCGAGAGGAATCTTGTATTCGTTTTCTGACACAGAAAAAGCCGGAAGCTCTGGCCACAGAACCCTCAACTCATCGAGTTTGGCTTTTGAAATAATTGGATTTTTCCAAAATGAACCCGCGGTACCCCACAGAGAAAGTTCGGGGAATTTCCCCTGACGAATACTAATTACCGCCTCACGAATCTCTCTAAGCGACGGACTAGTGTTTGCTCCAAAAAAAGACTGTATGTCCTTATACGCAAGTCGTGGCGTAGGTGTGCGTGTAAGTCTACATGTAACTGAAAGAATAATCAGATGTTTACGCTCTTTCTTTTTAAAAATACTACTACGGTATCCGAATTCGCACTCAGAACAAGAAAGTAGTTTGACCTCACCAGAACGTGTATCGAGAACGCGCACAGAATCGATCACATCCTTTATCTCAACCCCATACGCACCTATGTTTTGTACCGGAGAAGCGCCCACCGTTCCTGGTATGAGCGAAAGATTCTCAAGCCCCCACAATCCATGCATAACAGAATCCTCAACAAACGCATCCCACTCTTCGCCCGCCTCGGCCGTTACAAAAACAAAAGACCCTTTTTCAGCATAAGAAATACCCTTAGTCCTCACACATATAACTAGACCATCAAAACCCACATCCGAAAAAAGAACATTCGAACCACCACCTACTACAAAAAAAGGTATCTGCTGTTTTGCGGCAAAAGAAAGTGCTTCATGTAACTCATCCTCAGATGTCGCCATAGAAAAAAATCGCGCACTCCCTCCCGAACAAAATGTAGTGTACGGCGCGATTTTTACGTTCTCTTCGATAGTCATATAAGTGCCATTGTACGTAAAATAAAAGCACCAGACAATATTATGTTGGTGCTTTTACTACTACCTCAACAAAGACCTAAGGATTTCTGCCCGCCTCAATTTCTTTTATGTAATACTCACCTTGCTCTTTGAATGTAGGATCTTTCGCAATAACTTCTCTGATGGTAGCAACCGCACTTCTACGATCACCAGAAGCGAGAAATGTTGCTGCATACTGAAGTCTGTATTGATTGTTTGATGGGTCTGTATCTAGTCGCTTCTTCCACAAAGCAAGCGCTCGTGACCACTGTTTTGTATCAGTATACGCCCTGATGAGACGATCGTCCGTAACGAGTGTAGTGCCGTACTTTGACTCAAGCGTTTCTTCTGCTTTTTGCACGTCACCAGAATAAATTGTAGCAATAACATAGTACATAAACGCATCTTCATTTCGCACCTCGATCTCGTACGCACGCTTAAACACCTCGAGCGCTTTCGCATAATCTTGCTTCTGCAAATAGAGATTGCCCAACTGATAGAGAATACTCTGTTTGTTTGGAGAAAGTTCGGATGCGCGCAGTGTGTACTTGAGAGCATCGTCAAAAAGACCGTAGTAAGAATAAAATGTTCCTGTAAAAAGCTGATAGCGGGCATCGTCAGGAGTATGTTCAAGTTGTTTTGCGAGTTCCGCCTTACCGAGCTCAAAGAAATCCTGCTTCACATTAATCGGAGCAGTTGATGGGTTGATTTGACTCACTGCCTCAATAATTCTCTCTCTAATTTCTGACTGACCAAGAGATTCTCTCTTGAGTGCGTCCTTGAAATCCACCACCGCAAGAGCTCCCATTTGTCCTGCATCCGTACCTAACTTTCTCAAAGCCTCAATAAGAGACCGAGATGCCGCATACGCCTTGAAGTTAACGAGGTAAAGAACAACCACGAGCATAACAACACAAGCAGGTAAAATGATTTGCTTAAAATCATCATCTCCCACTTCGGTGTCTACGCGTGAAATTTTGTGAGAAGCTACCGCTACACGCCCGTGTATGTATGCGAGCATAGTAACAAAGATCATGTAGCTCGTGAGATTGTCGAATACAAAAAAGTTATGCATGAAGTACGCGACAAAGAGTCCGGACATCACACTCTTTTCTGTAAATGAGAATGTTTCCTCGGGAGACTTCCACAAACTCCACAGTGCACTACCAAACAAGAAGAGGTACGAAAGAAGTCCCAAAATACCTCCTGCTATGAGCCAATCAAAAACAACGTTGTGAGTACGATCAAACCACTGTTCCTGAGCGTACATACCCGGATTGTAGTGTTTGTTAAAAACATAACTAAAGTTTTCTTGACCCCAACCTAAAATCGGACGCTCTTTGAAACCTTGCCATGCCATATCCCACACCATAAAACGAGACTTGGTAGTTCCATCATTAAGTGAGATCGAAGCAAAGCGCGAGAGAACCGGACTTTCACGAACAAACGATGTGTTTTTGATCGCCAAGAAACCAAGAACAATAGCCACTCCAAGACCCAATATAATTCCACAGCCAATACGGAGCGCTTTGTTTTTTCTTTCAAAAATGAGCACGAGAAGAGTCGTCACGCCTATACCCCCAATGAGACCCAAAATCGCACCTCGAGTTGCGGTGTGGTAGAGAATAAATACAAAGAAAAGAGCGAGCGCGCTGTATGCATAACCCCATTTCTTTTTCATGTCTGTAAAAGAACGCACCGCGAACATTCCTGCAATAAAAATGTTGAAAATCATGTACACCGCGAGATACGTTGCATTGCCGAACGTTGCATCAACACGCACACCTCCTTGATTGATGGTAAATTTTCCAAGAAGTTGAGCCACGCCATACAATCCAATACAGAGAGTTGTCCCGAGATATACATTGAGTAGTCGATCCCAGAGTGTTCTTGAAAGCAAAACACATCCAGCCACTACGAAATATACATAGAGATGGAGTATGGTGATAAATCCTTCCATACGCTCATAGTTTGACCAGAATGCCTTAAATGCATTCGGCGCAAAAGAGTCAGCAATACCAATAATGAGTACGAATGCAGTAAACGCCCACAAAATGAGAGATTTTTTCGGACGATACGTAACATCTCTGAGTGCGAGCGCTAACCACGCCACGCCAATAATCTCAACAATAATTCTAAATAAAAAATTCTTTCCGGTAATAAAAGGGAAAAACAAACTTCCTGTAACTACAAAAGGAATAAAAGGAACGGTGAATAAACCGCCCAGAATTATAAAACGCAGAATTTTCTTGAGATTCATAAACGAATAATTAATAAAGTTTGTATACGCGTAACTATACCAAATAAACTATATTTTGAACAAAAAAAACGACACCTGTTACGGTGTCGTCTTGAAAGCCCCTACGAAGAAAGCCCTAACCTAACTGCTTCTCTTTGCATGGCTGAGACGAGATCTGTGCGTTGTTTGTCACGCTTCGACCTCATCGAATCATCATCCTCAGTGAGTTGCTCAACTGGATGGACGTAGTCAACGATTACGGAATCGATGGCTACACCCCGCGCCATAAACCACAGGAGCGGGATGAAAAGTATCTCCCAATTGTCTCCGTAGTGTATTGGTTGATATTCCGCCATTATCATGGCGGCCTGCCGATTCATGATCCGCGGTCCGATATAGAAGTCTATGTCGAACCTCTTTGTGATGTTCCCGAGTTCCCAATTGGCCCTCAGTTCAGACCAATGCTGATACTGAGGATACCCATCGAGATTCCGTCGCCGTGGTATGACCACATCAGTAGCGCCCCTCATTACTCTCGCAATCAACGGACCAAGCAATGGAACAAGCGTGTACTTTTCCGGCTCAAGCCAGACAAGTACCTCTGCTTCTGTCGCGAGACCAGCATTGAAACATTCGCGACGCGACTGTCCCATACCCGGCTTTTCCTGATCAATAACGGTTGCTCCAGTTTCCCGGAGAGCTTGTTTGAACTCTTCGCACGGACTACCGTCAATGACGATAATCGGATAATCGTTGTCTCGAGCAGCACGACACGTTTTAAGTGCCAGCTGTGCTCGGACCTCATCCACGCTTTTGATAAACGTGGTGGTTACCAACACTATTCGATCGTTCACAATTACCTTTCTGTTGATTATTTTAAGAACTAACCTCAATGTATATTATACACCATAATAATCTCAAAGTCAATATGAACACAATGACCCTTTTTGACACCTTTATAGAACAAGGAGTATTATAAGCATTGCCATGGTAGAAGAAATAAAACCCAACGCCGTTTATACGACAGAGGAAACAAGACAAGTCCTCCGTATTAGTGACAGCACCATTAAGAGACTCCTCAAAAAAGGACTCCTGCGTGCAAACAAAGTTGGAGGACAATACAGAATCATGGGAAAAGAAATTTTACGAGTAGTCTCCCCTGATTTGGAAAAAGAAGCCGTAAAATCATACCTCTCTCTCAAGAAAAAAGTAATAAAAAAAATAAACAAATGGTAAAATCTAATCCTATGGCCAAAAAACAAAAAACAAAAACCAAGAAAGCTCTCATTACCGGAATTACAGGCCAAGACGGTTCTTACCTTGCTGAACTTCTCCTTGAGAAAGGTTATGAAGTCTATGGACTCATCAGACGCGCCTCAACATTCAATACCTCTAGAATAGATCACCTTTTCCAAGATCCCCACACAAAAAACAAAAAACTCATACTCTTGTATGGAGACCTCTCTGACTCGAGCAACCTCTCGCGAATTATTGAAAAAGTAAAGCCAGATGAAATCTACAACCTAGGCGCACAAAGCCATGTCCGCGTCTCTTTTGATATGCCTGAGTACACCGCTGATGTTGATGCGGTTGGCACATTGCGACTCCTTGATGCAATACGAGAAACAGGAGTAAAAACAAAATTCTACCAAGCATCATCCTCAGAAATGTATGGAAAAGTTATGGAGGTGCCTCAGACAGAAACAACCCCCTTCTACCCCCGATCACCCTATGCGGTTGCAAAAGTATTTGCTTATTGGATTACAAAAAACTACCGAGAGGCGTACAACCTATTTGCAGTAAACGGAATTCTCTTTAACCACGAATCTCCTCGTCGAGGAAAAACTTTTGTGACGAAAAAAATCACTCGCGGACTATCGCGCATCAAGCTTGGTATTGATGAAAAGATGTATCTCGGAAATCTCGACGCGAAGCGTGACTGGGGTTACACAAAAGACTATGTATATGGAATGTGGCTCACCCTTCAACAAAAAAAACCGGATGACTACGTACTCGCCACAGGAGAAACACATTCTGTACGAGAGTTTATAGAAGAATCTGCGAAATGCCTCGATATCGATCTCGTCTGGAAAGGAAAAGGAGTTGATGAAAAAGGAATTGATAAGAGAACAGGAAAAACAATCATAGAGATTGACCCTGCGTATTTTCGCCCAGCTGAAGTAGACCTCCTTATTGGAGATGCATCAAAAGCCAAAAAAGAACTGGGTTGGAAACCTACCGTTGATTTTAAAGGTCTCGTAAAAATGATGTGTGAATACGACCTTGAGGAAGAAACTCAAAACAAACAGAATCTCGCACGAAAATAACATGAATAAAAATTCAAAAATCTATATAGCCGGCCATTTAGGACTTGTAGGATCAGCTATTTTGAGAAAGCTCAATAAAGAAGGCTACACAAACCTCATTACAAAATCTCGTAAAGAGCTTGACCTTACTGATCAAAAAGCAGTGAAAGATTTTTTTGAAAAAACAAAGCCAGAATATGTATTTCTTGCCGCGGCAAAGGTGGGTGGAATTATGGCAAACAAAACCTACCCTGGAGAATTTATTTCCGAAAATCTCGACATCCAAAATAATATAATAAAAAACTCCTACATCCACGGAGTAAAGAAACTGTTGTTTCTTGGAAGTTCGTGTATATACCCAAAACTAGCTACCCAGCCAATAAAGGAGGAGTATTTTATGACGGGTCCCCTTGAGCCAACAAATGAGGCGTATGCGATTGCAAAAATTGCAGGAATTTCAATGTGTCAGTCATACCGAAAACAATATGGAGCTGATTTCATATCACTCATGCCGACAAATCTCTATGGACCGGGCGACAACTTCACGAACGAAAGAGGTCATGTGATTCCGGCACTCATTAGAAAATTTCATGATGCAAAAGCCAAAAATCTTGACGAGATATCAGCATGGGGCACAGGATCAGCAAAACGAGAATTTTTACACTCGGATGATTTAGCTGATGCGTGTGTGTTCCTCATGAAGAATTACTCCTCGGGAGATATTATAAACGTTGGTACAGGCGAAGACGTCACTATCAAAGAACTCACCGAAAAAATTAGCAAGATCGTTGGCTTTAAAGGAAAAATTGTTTGGGACACCACAAAACCAGACGGTGCTCCCCGAAGACTACTTGATGTAGAAAAACTTCACACCCTAGGTTGGAAACACCACATAGAACTCGAAAAAGGTCTTGAAGAAACCTATGAGTGGTTCAAAAAAAATGTCATCTAAAAAAAATGAAAAAAGGTAAAAAAAATACAGCAGTACCCTACAAAGTACCCCTCATGAAAAATGCTTTTATTGAGGAAAAGAGCGTCAGGGCAAAACTCTCACAATTTGTTCTCACTGCCCCACGCCTCAGTATGGATTTACAATGCGCTCAGTTTGAAAAAACGTTCGCGAAAAAACAGGGTCGAAAATACGCGATTTTATTCAACAGCGGAGGAAGCGCAAACCTCGCAATGATACAAGCACTCAAAAACTTAGGCGCACTCAAGGACAATGACAAAGTAGGCTTCTCTGCTGTTACCTGGTCAACAAATGTTATGCCCATCCTACAAATGGGACTTGGTGCCGTTCCTATCGACTGTGACCCCACCACACTCAACTCAATGAGCCATTGTGCCCTACCCCGACTTGAACAAGAAAAGTGTAAAGCCTTTTTTATAACCAACGTACTAGGTTTTTCTGGTGATCTCGATGTAATCGAAAAAGAATGTGCAAAAAAAGGAATTATAGTACTCGAGGACAACTGTGAATCACTTGGCACCGTGCTCCATACAGGAAAGACGGGTAATTTTAGTCTTGCATCAAGTTTTTCTTTTTTTGTTGCCCACCATATGTCAACAATTGAAGGAGGCATGGTGTGTACAGACGATCACGATTTTGCAGAAATGCTCAAAATAGTTCGAGCTAATGGTTGGGATAGAAATCTCCACCCAAAGAGACAAAAACACTGGCGCAAGAAACATGAAGTAGAATCTTCTTTTCACGCAAAATACACTTTTTATGACCTCGGCTTTAACTTACGTCCTACTGAAATAACTGGTTTTATTGGACTCAATCAACTTCCCCACCTCGATAAAACTATCAAAATTCGTGAAAAGAATTTCAAAAAAATATACGCACAAATATTAAAAAATGATGATTTTCTAAAAATCTCACACGATCACCTCAAAACCATTTCTGCTTTTGCAATACCTTTCATATGTAAAACACCGGAGCTTAGAAAAAAATATATCAAAATGTTCAACGATGCAGGAGTTGAAATTAGACCAATGATTGCTGGAAATATGCAAAAGCAACCATTCTCGAAAAAATACACGTCAAAAACATTTGATCTTCCTGGTGCTGATGTATTGCACGACAATGCTTTTTATTGTGGAAATTGTCCCGACTACACGCCTGCGGAGATAGAAATCATTTTAAATTGTATAATAAAAGGAAAATAATATGGAAACTCCCGTAACAATACTCCGCCCAAAAAAAACCATCACCCTAAACGACCTCAAAGAACTCTGGCGCTACCGTGAGCTTCTTTATTTTTTTACATGGCGCGATCTCAAAGTTCGATATAAACAAACCCTTATTGGTGCACTGTGGGCTATACTTCAACCTCTCGTTACGATGGTCATCTTTACTGTATTTTTTGGTAAGTTGGCACAAATGCCATCTGACGGAGTTCCGTATCCAATCTTTGTTTACGTCGGTCTCCTTTTCTGGCAATTTTTTTCGAGCGCTCTCTCAGAAACATCTAATGTTCTTATTTCAAACCAAGCAATCATAACCAAAGTTTACTTTCCTCGCCTCATCTTGCCGTTATCGTCAGTACTTACCAAATTTGTTGATTTTGCAATTGCATCTCTCATCCTTATTGGAATGATGGTCTATTACGGATATACGCCCCACCTTCTAGGGATTTTCATCATCCCTCTCCTTCTCCTCATTACCTTCATGGCTGCTGTTGGTAGTGGTCTATGTTTAGCATCAGTAAACGTTAAGTACCGAGATGTTAGATATGCTCTGCCCTTTTTTATACAAATACTCCTTTTCCTTACCCCAGTTATTTATCCCGCATCAATTGCAGGAAACTATTCATGGCTCCTGGCGCTTAATCCAATGACGGGGGTAATTCAATCTGCTCGAGCGGCCCTCCTCGGAACAACACCAATCAACTGGCTCCTTCTCGCTATTTCATCCTTGGCGTGTTTGTGTCTTCTTATTATTGGTGGTATCTATTTCAAAAAAATAGAACGCTATTTTGCAGATATTTTATAAAAAAATGGAACCCATAATTGAAGTAAAAAATGTCGGTAAAAAATACAACATAAAGCACTACCAAGGTGGCTATGTTGCGTTGCGTGATGTGATCATGAATATAGTCAAGAATCCTTTTCGCTTTGCAAAAGAAAAAGCAAAAGCGGTCACAGGAATAGGAACAAAGGAAGAGTTCTGGGCGCTCAAAGAAGCAAGCTTTAACATTTTCCAAGGAGAAGTGGTTGGAATCATCGGAAGAAATGGGGCCGGAAAATCAACTCTCCTCAAAATACTGACTGGTATTACACCTCCTACAACAGGAGAAATAAAAATGCGCGGTAGAGTCGCTTCCCTTCTTGAAGTCGGTACGGGGTTCCATCCAGAACTTACTGGCCGAGAAAACATATTCCTCAACGGTGCAATTCTCGGAATGAAAAAAAGTGAAATCGCAAAAAACTTTGACTCGATTGTTGCGTTTGCTGAAATAGAAAAATTTCTCGACACCCCAGTAAAATACTACTCAAGTGGAATGTATGTCCGTCTCGCCTTTTCAGTGGCAGCGCACATGGAACCAGACATACTCCTCGTGGATGAAGTACTCGCTGTGGGTGATGCAGAATTCCAAAAAAAGTGCCTTGGGAAAATGGAAGAGGTTACCAAGAAACAAGGCCGTACCATACTCTTTGTGAGTCACAACATGGCAGCAATTCAAAATCTCTGTAAAAAATGCATCCTCTTAGAAAAAGGAAAAATCAAAGCGGTTGGTGACACAGAAGACATTGTAAACCTCTACCTCCACAATTCCGAGTCAGAGGCAACAGAAAAAAAATGGGAGGGAGACAAGCGTCCAGGAAATGATGTTGTACGACTAAACCATGTTCGTCTTGTTGATGAAAATAAAGAAACCACGAGCTTTGTTTACTCAAATAAAAAATTTGGATTAGAAATATCCTACGAGGTTCTCAAATCTGGTTTTGCACCTCTTCCCAATGTTCACTTTTTTACAAATAAAGGGGAATATGCATTTATTAGCCACGCTGACGTAAAAGAAGAAAATGATAAAATAGGAAAACACACGAAAACTGTGTGGGTCCCCGGAAATCTCCTTAATGAAGGTACCTACTCAATCGGTGTTGCTCTTTCAACTATGATTCCGCTCAACATACATCTCTATGAAAGAGAGCTTATTGTGTTCCAAGTGCTTGAGGATATTCACAGTGCAAAGAAACACGACTTCAATGTGCGTATACCGGGAGTTGTCCGCCCTCGACTAGTATGGGAATAACAAAAATCAATGCTCAAAAAAATATACTATTCGACAAGAAACAAGATCCTAAAATATAAAATGGGATCTTACCCTGTGTGGAATATCTACGAGGGGCACTTTAAAACGACGTACCGTTCTATACCGATGTTAAAATGCCCTTTTGACTATGTTATGTATCAAATGATTGTGTCAAAGATACAACCAGATCTCATTATTGAAATCGGAACAAACGTGGGAGGAACAACCTTATACCTGGCTGACATCCTCAACACCCTTGGCAAAGGAGAGATCCACACAATAGATATTGATGATCGAGTTAATCCCCTAGCACGATCTCATCCACGCATAAAATGCTTTAACGGCGGATGGAAAAACTACGATCTTTCAAATACAAAAAAATTCTCAAAGATACTCGTCATTGATGATGCGTCGCATCAATTTAAAGACACATTAGAAGCAATGGAGAAGTTTTCGAGCGTCGTGTCTATTGATTCTTATTTAATCATAGAGGACGGTATTGTTACTCAACTCAAAAGAGACAAACAACTTGATGGAGGACCTCTTCGGGCAATAGAAAAATTTCTTGAAACAAACAACAACTTCCTCGTTGATGACTCTTACTGCGATATGTTTGGTAAAAACGCAACCTTCAACACGAAAGGTTACCTAAAAAGAGTTAAATAAAATGGCCAAAGTTTTTATCGGTATGCCTGTATATAATGGTGAGCACTTCCTAAAAGAAGCCCTCGACTCTCTGTGTTCGCAGACATATTCTAATTGGAATATGCATATCTCTGATGATGGTTCCACCGACTCTACCGAAGCGATTTGTCGCCTCTATGTAGAAAAAGACAAACGTATAACCTACTACCGCCAGCCAAAAAATATCGGTATGTTTGAGAATTTTAAATACACCCTAGAGAAATCAAACTCGGAATATTTTATGTGGGCAGCCCAAGATGATCTCTGGGAAAAAACATTTCTTGAAACATGCGTCTCGATTCTCGACAATGATACTCGCGTTGGACTTGCCGGAACCACAATCGCTGAAATAGACTCTTATGGAAGAACCGCTCGTGAACTACTCTCACTGGAAAAACTTTCTGGTAAACCAAGTGTAAAAACAATTACCCACTACGTTCTCGAACCAGAAATACTTGGAAGGTGTAACATTATGTATGGCCTCTGGAGAACCGCCGCCATAAAAGAAACATGGAAAGCGTATCCCCAACGATCTGTCTGGGGACAGGACTACATGTTTGTACTGGCAGGTATTTCGCGTTTTGGCGTAAAGATTGATAACAAGACACTATTCAAAAAAAGACTTGGTGGATACTCGAGTCCCGATGCGACAAAAAATGACGCGCTCGGAGAGACACAAAAACGTACCATTACCAACCCCAAAGACTATATTTTCCCCCTTGGAAGGTTTAATGTTTACTTTAAGGGCCACATGGAAGCGTTACGAGGTACGCCCTATCAACCTCTCGCTGCAGTACTCTTATTAGCAAGGCTCCCTCGGGCATTATGGAATCATTTTAAACAAACACCATGATCATCGTAAAACTTTCAGGCGGTTTAGGAAATCAACTCTTTCAATATGCCTTCGCACGTGCTGTATCAAAAAAACTCAATACAGATTTTAAGCTTGATGCGACACCTTTTGAGACGTACTACAAACTCCACAAATATGCACTCAATCACTTTAATCTTACTGAAAAATTAGCGAAAAGAAGCGATATGTTTGGTTTTGTTTGGATACGAGAACGTCACAAATTTTTTGACACTTTTTATAGATACCTCCGACTCAAAAGCAAACTTATGCCTTTTTACTATCCTGAGCAACGATTTGATTTTGATCCCAATGTGTTTAAAAAAGACAACATGTACTTTGACGGCTTTTGGCAAACAGAAAAATATTTCAAAAATATCGAGAACGAACTCAAAGAAGAAATGACTCTCAAAAAGCCACTTTCTCCGTATAGTCAGTCTGTACTCGATCAAATACAAAAAACCAATGCTGTTTGCCTCCACATACGACGTGGCGACTATGTCACCAATGCAAGTACGAACGCAGTTCACGGTACCTGTTCACTTGAATACTACGAACGCGCCATCAAATACATATCCGAGAAAGTAGACTCTCCTCATTTTTTTATATTCTCAGATGATTATCCTTGGGCGGTAGAGAATTTTAAAAATCGACCCTACCCTGTTACGTGTATTTCAAATGGTGCTGACAAAAACTACGAAGACCTGACTTTAATGTCTCACTGTAAACACTTCATCATCGCCAATTCAAGCTTTAGTTGGTGGGGTGCATGGCTTTCAAGAAACACAGACAAAATTGTAATTGGTCCAAAAGAGTGGTTTAAAAGCAAAAAAACAACGGTCAGCACTGATGACGTGATTCCTTCCTCGTGGATAAAAATGTAAACATATGTGTGGAATACTCGCTATAACAGGGAAAAATACAAAAAAAATCGAGGATACAACTATCTCGAGCATGCTTTCTACTCTCTCAAAACGAGGTCCTGATGAAAGTAGTTTCGAAAGAATAGGTCCTACGGTTCTTGGCCAAACAAGACTTGCTATCGTTGATCTCTCCGGTGGGCACCAACCCATGCGTGACAACAAAGACAATCTTATACTCGTATTTAACGGTGAAATATATGGATATAAAGAAACTCGTGAAATCCTAGAGAAACGAGGTCATGTATTCTCAACACACTCTGACACCGAAGTTATTCTCAAGGCATATTCAGAGTATGGAAAGGACTGTGTACTTCATCTCGATGGTATGTTTGCTTTTGCATTATGGGACGAAACAAAACAAGAGCTTTTCGTGGCACGCGATCGTTTTGGCAAAAAACCCCTATACTACACCTCTGTCGACCAGACCTTTTTTGCCGCTTCTGAAATAAAAACACTCTTTGCGACAGGGATTATTAAAGGAGAAATCGATCCTTCTGCACTCGATGACTATTTGCGTCTTATGTACATCCCTTCGTACAAAAGTATCTATAAAAACATCGGGATACTTCCCCCTGCACATGCGGGTATTGTTAAAAACGGCGCACTTGAAACATGGCAATACTGGAAATTAGAAAAAGCACCGTGTGAGGACTCCTACAAAGAAGCTAAAAAAAAAATAAAAAAACTATTCAGTGATGCAGTAAAAAAAAGAATGGTTGCCGATGTTGAAGT
>ERZ724505.170-NODE-170-length-42626-cov-101.843086_pt1 | contig 42626 bp, 50 predicted proteins | sample MGYA00376038_ERZ724505 | MGnify/ENA primary metagenome ERZ724505 (study PRJEB28724, sample SAMN07190884) | wastewater metagenome | isolation source: effluent of sewage treatment plant in Hong Hong | place: Hong Kong | collected 2016-03-17 ... | reverse complement strand
GCTGGTGTAAGAAAGAACCCATCCCAGCCATGACTATCGGGGACCTCATGACCCTGGCCCGTGAGCAAATCTATCTCGGGAAATAACCAATGCAGCTTTACCAACACTTATTCAACTGGGCTGAATGGTTCAGAGTGAAAGGCATACAGGGCTACGCCTGGACCAAACACCCAAAGCATACCACTTTCATGTATGAGGTTTTTGGTAACGCCTATTTTTTTAGACACACCATTTACAAGTCATACATGAAGTTCAGCCACTGGGCACACTTAGCCGGTTATAAGCTTTGGTTACTACAACGCCCAAAAAGTTCGTGATAAACTTCATTAAGTATTAGGCTGGCCGGTGCCTATACCAAACCGGAAACCATTAAGCCCTGAAAGGGGAATCTATGTTCAATGAATCCAATCTCATCCTGGTTGAAGGCAACATCGGTGAAGATGTGAAGCTGGAAATGAAGGACGAGGACACCACGATGGTCGTCAAGTTCTCTGTCGCCCAATATACCGGCGTCAAGCACAAAGACACCAACAAAAATGTTGCTTGTTGGCATACCATCCGTATTCGCTCTAAGGTCCAAACCAATAGCAAGGTTGAGACCCCGGCCCAATATGCCATCGATAACCTCAAAAAAGGCGACCGTGTGCAAATTGTAGGCCGACTGGTCTTCTGGATGCCTGACGGCGAGTATGAAAAAGAGTCGAAGTGGGATGGCTACCGCGCCCAACCAGCGCAGTATATCGATGTCACTTCGGTCAAGAAACTTGAAAAGCCTAAATCCCAAGAGGCTCCCTCTAATCGCACAGAAATGCCTCCGTTCTAGACGTACCGCGCCATAGAACGGTTGCAGAAGTTACTACCGACCATCATGGGTCCTCATCGGGTCCCCTCCACCTCGGTAGTGACGGAATCGGAAGCCCTTGGAGATGGGTAGGGCCTCTGATTTTTAAGGATAACCAATGGACATCAACGCTATCGACTTCCAGGAAGCCGCACTCGCAGGCGTGCCGGAGCCGGACCCCAACCTCAAAATGGACCCATCACAATTCTCGTGGTTGGTCAGTAAGGTTGAGCTCCTAGGTGCTCGGGTTGAAGAAGCCCGTCAACGGCTCGAAAACAAGATGGCTGCGATGCAGAAGGCATTCGATGAAGCAGCACAAAACCTTGAACACGACTATCAGAATGAAGCGCGGGCTCATCAGGGTGAAATTCAGCGTCTTCTCGCGATACACGGACCTCAGGCCCGCCTATTCGTCAAAGACCGACTGGCTCGCTCAAAAGGGCGGTCCTTTAAAATCGGCTCGACGCAGTTTGGGTACCGCAAAACTCCTGACCGTCTCGTGGTTGATGACGAAGCAAAAGTCATACAGTGGGCATACGCAAACGGACTTGACGATGTGGTTCAGGTTTCCGAGCGAATTTCCCTTAACGCGCTCAAAACTGCCGCTAATGGAGTGGTCCCCGACGGATGTCGTCACCTGGAGGGCCAAGACAATTTTTACGCTAAATTCACGTCGTTCGAAGACCCACTAATTTCGGCCATCTTCAGCGACGAACCACCTGAGGTCGACAATGCCATACGCAATGAAGAAACCGATTGAAACCATTTACAGTAAGGTCGCAGGAACCACGTTTTACAACGTGAACTGGGATGCCATCGGGAAGGGTGACTTCCTGGAAGCTGTCCGCGAACCAAGCAACCCATACGATTCAAACGCCATCAAGCTCCTCCACAACGGCAAGCAAATCGGGCACATTAAAAAAGAGCTCGCTGCTGAGCTGGCACCAATGATGGATAACAAGCTTGCAGGCGTGCTGGTAGAAGTCCAAGAGATTACAGGAATTACCCAGTTGGGCCTGTTCTCTCCACCTACCCAGCCCAAGAGCCACAAGAACCGTGGCATAAACCTGTCGATAACCATTACCTATCAACAGGAATACCTCAACTCATTCATCGACAAAGGATAACCAGTAACATGGCCTTCAACATTCAATCGTTGGTCAACAAGACCATCGATAAATTCAAATTCCGTGGCGTCGACCCCGGCACCCACGGCCTGCCCATTATCACCAATGCCATCAACGATGCGTATGAGGCTGGTAAGGCAGAAGGTAATAGTCGTGAAAACGACCGTTATTATGTTCGCAAGTCGGAGCTGGCTGACAAATTAAGCAGCTTTAAAAATAGGCTTGACCACCAGATTGATGAGCTCACCGAGCTCTATCAAGAGATGGATGAAGCCTACGACGACCTTGCTGACTAAGTACTGGTTGGGGTGTCGTGTTTCACGATGCCCCTTCCTTTGGGGATAACCAATGATTCATATTTTGACAACCAAAGACCCCAAGAAGGGGCACCAAGTTAAAGTTGGCGAATATAACGACGAGACAAAAACGTTTGACCGCCACTTTCGCCCCTGTCACATCCTTCGGGTGGCTGGAAACTCTGTTGGCCTTCAAGAAGACATCATCCAAAAGCTTGAAGAACTTGGATGCCAAACCGTCCGCTTTTACAACGTAACCGGCTGGATTTATGTGACCGAGTTTAGCCGCTGGTTGGCCCGCCCATCCTCGGATTATGGCCATGGCAAACAACGATTCATTGCCTTAAAAGACATGACCGTATGGGAGCCAGAGGATGATTAAGCTCGTCTTATTGGGTGTCGGCATCTGTCTGGCACTCTCTGGCTGTTATAGCTGGCCTCGCTCATGCTCTCCAGTCGCTCCAGTGCCAGGCAACATGGTTGTTGACGTTGCACTTTTTAAGTCATGCCTAGAAGCCCACGGCGGGCACGAGCGCTCAAGTAGTGCTGAAGCTGACTGGTGTCGAATCCACTCACTCCGCCCAATGCCAGGAGCCCAAAAATGATTGAAGCCCTCCTACGCCTCACTCTTGGCGTCGACTACATCAAAACCTCGCTCTATATCCTTGGCGCAATTATCGCCGCCATGCTTCTGCTCAGAATCTTCATAGCCCCAGCCCTTGAGCGTTATGGTGTTTTGAACCCAGTGGAATGCAAACAGAAAGATGAAAGCTAACAAACAATACGGACGTGGTGACCGAAGTGGTCGAGGGACAGAGCCGCCAAAGCTTTGTACAACCAACCCATATTCAGTTGCCATCGCCAATTTAAGCCCTGAGGATTTTGCCCGTGTACAGGCCCTCCTACTCGAATATTCGGAAACCGACATCGAGTACGGAGGCTCAAAAGGCAAGACCAATGCAGCATGCAAAGACGCCCGCTTCTACAACCCAAACACCGGCAAAGAACAGTTCTTCATCGGAAGGGACCCACGTGCTTTATATTCAAAAAAATATCACGAGACAGAATTTACAATCCAATCCAAGCCTCCTCTACATCTTCGGAGACAACGAAGCAAGGTGGGGTTTTGGCGGTCAAGCGGCAGCGATGCGGGGGGAGCCTAACGCTCTCGGAATCTGCTCCAAAAAGTCGCCCTCAGAATTCTGGTCAGACGATGAATACGACGTAAACACCTACATTATCGACACGGACATCGACAGCGTTACCATGGCCCTTATTTCAGGTAAATACCATGGGCTCGTTATGCCTGCTGACGGTATCGGCACCGGGCTTGCCAGACTACAAGAGAAAGCCCCAAAGACATTCGCTTACCTCCAGGATAGTCTGGAGTACATCAAAGGCCTTGCTATCAAAGGACACGGGAACCAATGCCAATCAAAAACATCACGGTTAGAATGCCACGGGCGGGTCATATCCGGCTCGGAGGCGCAAAAGGAGCAAACAGCCCAGGACGCAACCTCGACCACTTCCGGGTAGAGTCAGGCTATTTCTCTCCACAGGAGCTTGAGGCTGCCATCGGCAAATCGCCCAAAGAGCTCCGAATCAAGTTTCCACGCATCGACCGTACCAACGATAAGCGGTCTCTGGAGTTCATTTTCGACTCCAGCTACAAAGCTTACAAAAACGGCACTTTGTACTGTCGTGGTGATGGCGAGACTGCCAGCCGCGCCGTCAAAAAGGGCGAAATAGAGCAAGTCTCCTGCACCTGCGAATACCTCACGATGGCCGTGCCTCTGTGCAAACAGCGGGGCGACCTGAAGGTGGTGCTGGCACAACTGCCGTTTGTTGGGTTCTTCCAAATCGGCACCAGCTCTTGGAATAGCATTTCCAGCATCCAGTCCGTCATTGACATGTACTACCAGATGCTGGGCGACAAGTTCTGGCTCACCGAGTTCGTACTCTTTAAAGAAGAGACCATGCTCCGTGGACACCGCCAGTACATCATGCGCCTCAAGATTGCCAGCGACTTTGCCAACACCATCCCGGCAGGTGCTAGTATCAACATGCCTATGATGTTCGAAGACGAATTCGAAGAACTTCATGAAGTGTCAACGCCTGCGCCTATAGAAACTCCGGCGGAAAAAGTTCAAGAATCGCCAAAAGCAGAACCCGAAATTTCTGAGGCCCCACCAGAAATCGAAGAGGCTCCCGATGAACCTCCTTCCCTTCCTGAGCCGGAAGAGCCCACCACCCCAGCGCCCACAAATGATACACACGTGCGACCAGTACCTGAAGGAGCCGCCCCCGATAACCAGCCCGTCAGTAGCACTGTGGGTGGACCAGCACCACGACAGATTTCACCTCAACGCCGCAGCAAAGAAGCCCAGCTTCGAATGATGGCCCGTGAGTTTGCTCACATCATCAACGAGAAGAGCCGCAAAACCTGGGAAGAGGGCGGCAATACTGGCCACTATGAAGACCCATTCCAGGGTAACGCTACGGAGATGTTCGAAAGCGTCATTCGATTTGTGGCGGACAACAAACTTGTAGAAGACATGACCGACCTGGAAATCCAAGAGCTCATTAAGAAGCTCAAGGAAGACCTGGAGGCCATCCAAAAAGCGGAGACTCCTGAGTTCTAATGGACGGAATCGAACACCAACTTCAATGCCTCAACCAAACCATGGTTACTATCGCAGTCTCACTGGCTAAATTGGCTGAGGGTATTGAAGTCCTTAAAGACCAAGAGGACCAGTACCTGGAGACTACTGAATGCACGACCCAATCGTAATTCAGGACAGCTACTGAGACAGAGAAAGACTCATCATCCAATACACCGGAGGACCACCACCCATGGGTGAAACATGGACCACTACCGATGGTCGGCAAATCCCATTCAGTGGGCTGGAAGACGCTCACATCATTAACATCATCAAGTACGTGTTCTCCAGCAACCTAGTCCCTGTGCAAAGCCTCTTCCGTGAGGCAGGGAATCGTGGCCTACTGGAGCTAATCTCACATGACATCCGGCCTCGCGAAGGGTATAAATCACCTACCGAGGTGGCGGACGAGAACCGACAACGACGCCAATCCGAGGGCACTGACGCCCCGTTCTAAATACTCACGGGATACCAATATGCAATTGAATGATACCCAGCGCATCATGGCTGACCACCATGAGGGTCCGATGCTGGCCGTGGCCGTGGCTGGGTCAGGCAAAACCACAGCCGTCATCCATAACCTGGTAAACAAGTTCAACATGGGCTTCGATATGTCCCGTGTGATGGTTACTGCCTTCAACAAGGATGCCGCCTCCCAAATCAAGACCAGGCTCAACCTTAAAATCCCAAGCCTGGACACCAAATTCCTGCCCATCGGGACCTCTCACAGCCTGTTCAACCGCATCATGTTGGATAATGGGATGTCGCACAATGGCGTCTACCCTTCGTGGCAGGCGGAGAGAATCCTGAAGGCGGTCCTGGAGCCTCGCTACTACAGTGGCGAAGCAGCCTTCGTGTACAGCGCCATCTCGTACTTGAAAAACAGCATGGCCTATTGCTACGAAGTCATTGGTTTGGACTGCTACCAGCGGTACCAAGACAATCTACGCCAGCAGGCAGAGCTCTGTGGCGTTGACCCAGAGACATTCAACCAAGCATTCCTAGCCTACGAAGAAGACAAGCTCAAGCGAGGGCAAATCGACTATGACGACATGCTCTTCAAGTGCTACATCTTCCTCCACCAATCACCGGAGGTCGTAACCCATCTTCAGGACCATATCCAGCACCTCATCATTGACGAGTATCAGGACACAAATGCAGTCCAGTATGCACTATTCAAAATGTTGGCTGCCAAACACCAAAACATCATCGCCGTGGGAGATGACGACCAGTCCATCTACGGCTTTAGAGGGGCTGACCCAGGATACATTCAGTCCTTCCAGCGCGACTACCCTGAATGCCGATACATAACCATGGCCCACAATTACCGCTCGCAACGGATGATTGTGGACATGGCCAACGAACTCATTCGGCATAACCGGGTACGCCTACCAAAAGAAATGATTTCCACCAAGGACCTCATCCTCATCCCGGAATACATCATGCTTGCTTCGCCTGAGCAGGAAGCGCAGTTTATTACTGGTCGCATCCTCAGCCGGACAACGCCGTTCCGAGAGGTGGCAGCGCTAACCCGTACCAATATGCAGCAGGCACTCATTGAGCGTGAGTTCTGTAAGCACAACATCCCGTACATCATCGCCGAGGGCAACACCTTCTACGAGAAGAAGGAAGTCCAGATGCTCTTGAAGTATCTGGCTATTGCTTACGAAGGCCCGGATGTACGTTTCGATTTCGTTAAAGACCTGGCTAACAAGCCCTACCGTAGGTTTGGCAAAGACGACTCAAAACTGTGGACAGATTGGAATCAATTCCAGGCTGCCGCTGAGACAGACAACCGCTTTGCAGTCTACATGCGGCACCTTGAAATGCTCAGCAACCTGACGCAAACACCATCAGCCATTATTGAGTATTTACTCAGCCCTGACGTGGACCTGGGTAAGTGGGCAGACAGAAGCGCTGGCCTATCCAACGAGGTCAAGCCATCCACGGTTATATACCAGTTCATGGCTATGTGTGAAGGCATAAGCACCGCAGAGGTACTGGAAGAAGCCAAGCGAGTCCAACGGTTCTACGCCGCCAACAAAGGCCTGGCCGACAAGGCCACCATCTCCACCATCCACCGAGCTAAAGGCTTGGAGTGGGGTGACGTATACATCCCAGGCGTCAACGAAGGCATCTTCCCCCACAAAATGACCGACAACCGGGAAGAGGACCGCAGGCTCCTATACGTAGCCATCACACGAGCCAAGTGGCACGTCACACTCACAGGTCTAAAGGGCGAAGACCTGGTCGAAAGCCCCTTCATGTACCCTGTAATGGACCTTATTGATTTTCAGGATGAGCCCCAGTGAAATTAAGTGACCGCCAAATTGAGCAGACAAAGCACGACCCGGGAAGCAAAAGCCATGAGGAAACCCGACCCCAGAAAAGCCCTAAAAGAACTCCATCACGCGACCCACGCCTGGCGGGAGTTCAACAGCGAGATTGACGGCCATGTTGCCCTCTCAATGGCAGCCTGGAAAGAGCTTAACTGGATTAAGGAACACCTGGATAAGGCCATAGAGCTACTAGAGCTCAACGAAAGGGCCACCTATGGAACAACCAACCGTTAATGAAGTACAATCATTAACACACCTAACCGACTACCGCTGGCTGAAATGGCTCAAGGAAAGACGAGCCCAGTTGGCAGAGGATAACCACCAAATCGAACTAGCCCGACAGGCTGAGCTTAGGTACCGCCTAAGCCATGTACCGCCACACGTGCAGCACACCGACGAAATTAATATCGAGGGACTCTAATGACCAACGTTATCTACCAATACACAGACGAAGATGCTGTGAATGATGGGGTGCTGGTGCCAATTGCCAACTTAAACCTCAGCCTCGCCAGCGACCTGATTGACCGGGTCACCAATAGTGTGTGGCGTGCCATCACCAATAGCATCACGCCAGCAGAAGACGGCTCCCTTCCTAAAGCCGAAATCGAAATCAACCTGGGCAAGATTCTCCAGTCTGGCGGTCGCCCTGTCCACGCAGGCTTATACCAATTCGAACTCTCCCCATACGGTTGCATCTGGGCTCAGAAGAACGAGCGCAACCGGTGGACCCTCATGTACCCATCTGATTACTAGGAGCTAATTATGCACCCCGTGGATGCTGACCCAATAACCCTAGAAGACCTTGCTTCGCTTGATGTAGATATGAGCGCCCACATAACTGATGAAGAACTACAACTTATAACTCATGCTGAACTAACTAAGGCCTTTAGTAAGGCTACTGAGAAAGGGAACAGAGTCGCGCTAATCGCTGAGAATTTGTTTTGCCAAATATTGTCAAAAAGTATCGACCCATTTGATGGCCGTGACACCACAGATATTGATATTGAGCAACTCGCATTAAACAGCCTAAAAGATGCTGAGACGTTCTTCTCTACTGGTGAAGCATTTTTTGAAGGCTTTATCCATTCAAATGCGGCAAAAGAACTTAAAAAAATAGCAGCGAGTAAGGCCTAGTATATGGCGAAGATGACTGTAAGAGACGTTGCTGACTTCTTTTGGGATAACAAACACATAAAAACAAAAGAGGTAGACAGGATGCTTACCCGCATCGGGTTAGTTGTCCTGAACAATACGGGAAGCCATATAAAATATGGACATCCAAAACTGCCAAGGCCTATCACTTTTACTCACAACAAAAAAGAGATAGATACCGGGGCAAGGAAGGAAATAGCCGAGTTCTTAGACGACTGGGGACCGCTCATTGAATGTTTGTAACCCTCTACACCAACGCATACATCAACCGTAGCTACCTGGACATGAAGTACGACCCTGACTTGAAACCCATGATGGTGTCGGACCCAACCACTAACCTTAAATACATCGACCAGGAGCGGGATGAGTTTAAGCAGGAATACCATGGGCCAAGCCTCACCGGGGTGTATGGTTCAAAACTTAAAGAAGAGTATGGGGACCTTCTTTATTCTGTAGTAATGTTAGGCAAGTCTCTCAACCTCAACCCATTCGAATGGCTACTGCGGACCGCCAGGAAAGTGACGGCACGCACTAAACTCGCTAAGGGAATGCCAGACGATTGTACATGGGAAGAGAAATGGGAGTCAGCCAAAAGAAGACTCGATACACGGAGATAACCAATGTCACCTCAAAGCACTGAGGCTGCCTACTTTGTAGAGCAGTTAAAACTGGTGCGCAGTTCTCTAAATAGTTTGATGTTCGTCGTAGACAGTATCGTCAGCCAAGCAGAACAGCGCCACACTCAACCAGTACGAGAATACGCCCCCACCGTAGAGATTAAATCTGACATCCCAAAAGCTCGGCCCGTCGTTTACCCTGAGCCAGCGCCGCTTGAGCTAAGGAAACCTGTAGAAGTTAAACCAGCCCCTGAGAAGCCCAAAAAACGGGGCCGACCAGAAGGTTCAGGTCGACAAAAGTCAGAGATGTGGAACTACGACATCAACCAGCTCGCAGAGCTTCTCTTGAACTGGATTGTCACCCGTACCGACGGCAAATTCACTCGTGCCCATGTCGCCTCCCAAGGCCCCAGTGTATTCCGTGAGAAGAACACCTTGGTCAACACCCTCGACCTGTTGGTTGAGAATAAAATCCTGAGCAAACCCAAGGTCAGCCTTAATGGCCGCAAGGTCCTGTATGAGGTAGAGAATGGCAAAAACGAGCCGGAAGATACCTCACTCTCTGCTCCCCAGGAGGTCTTCGAGAAGGCCATCCAAAAGGCAGCGCAACCCATCCCAAAAGAGGCCCCACCTTTACCGGAGGGCTATATTAAAGGTGGCAAAGCTGTGCCGCCTGAAGTGAAGCCACCAACCAAAAAGGACACGTGGAATCACGGCAAGCGGCGCGCTTTTAGCAAGGACGAAGGAGCCCAGGTTCTTTTCTGTCAAAGCTACGGCCTCAGCGCCCTTGACACGTCCAAAGCCCTGGCCTTGCCCATTGCATTTGTTGAAAAAATCTACACTCGACAACACGCTTACTGCTATACCGTCGAAGCTTGGTCACCCATCCCCATTGAGGAGGTGGTTGATAACTACAACAAACTTGTCCCATTCCGTGACCGTATCACCCTACCTGCCGAGCAAAGTTAGCTATGACGACAGACTTTCGATTCATCCCCTGCCACGAGGTACATCCCTTTGCGAAGAAGATGGGGGACTTCATGCTAGGAAAGGCAAACGATGCCGGGGGTGTCACTGATGAACGCTTCGCTGGCGTTATCACCCTGGCTGCTCAGGTGCTGGCATACTTAATGATTAAAATGCTCCACCGCACCAACAACTATTTCGAAACAGACGCTGCTCTGCGTGGCCTGTTCGACATGGTACAGAACATGATGGCCAATGAGTTGCACAACGAGGCTAAGAGCACAGGCAAATGGCGAAACCTACGTACACGATAAGCACCCCGTATGGGGACTTTGAGCGCGTCTCCTGGCGAGCCTACGAAGTCGCAGCTATCTGGATGGACCCCCGCCAAGAAGCCTATATCGCCTCATGGCACATGCAGCTCCAGGGGGTGGAGAAATCAGAGTTCGCCATTCGGTGCCAGCTCATGGGGGTCTACAAAGTCAGACCAAAAACATCAAGCCACGGACCATCAGAGGTCGTGCCGTATCAGTTGTAGTTGCATAAGGCGGACGTATGGAAATCTCAGAACTAAAGTACCGCCTTCTGCAAGACCTGGAAGGCGTGCTTCAGTATCTCCTACCGGGGGGTAAGCGTAATGGCAACGAATACAACGCAGGCTCAATCTCAGGCGAAGAGGGCCGGTCTCTCCGTGTCCACCTCCGTGGGGACAAGAAGGGGGTCTGGCAAGACTTCGCGTCCGGCACCGAAGGCGGTGACATTATTGAGCTTTGGAAGAGTTGCCACGGTGTAGACCTTGCCAAAGCAATCATTGAAATCCACGAGTATCTTGGGCTTCCCCGAGAAGAACGGAAGAAAAAGGCTTACTTTAAGCCTGAGCACCCACCCTACGAAGAGCTCAAGGATGTTGTTCTAAGGTATTTAACCGATGCGCGGAAGATTAGTAAGGACACGCTGGACCTTTTCTGTATTACGTCAAAAGGCCGCGACGTTATTTACCCGTCTTACAAAGACGATGAGCTTATCCACTGGAAAAAGATTTCTATCGACCGCACGCCAAAGGGCGACAAAAAAGTTAGCTCTTCTACAGGTACGCAGCATTGCCTGTTTGGTTGGCAGGCATCAGAGATGGCTGGTCGCTCAATCGTTATCTGCGAGGGCGAGCTTGACGCAATGTCCCTCCACGATTATGGGTATGTGGCTCTATCGGTACCATATGGCGGAGGGGCGGGTGACAAACAGAAATGGGTTGATTTCGAGAAAGAAAGCCTTGCTCGATTCGATACGATATACCTGGCTCTGGATGACGATTTCGAAGGATATGTCGCCACTCAAGAGATTGCTTCCAGGCTGGGTGTACACCGCTGTAAGGTGGTTAAACTCCCCCGTAAGGATGCCAACGCCTGCCTTCAGGAGGGCGTTCCTAAGGAGGCTATTCGCCATGCCTTTGAGAACGCTACGAGCCTTTCTGTGGAGCAGTTGCGTGGCCTTGCTCCATCCGCCTCTGACCCGCCGCATAGTACGGCCCTCGAACAGTTCATCCTCTCCTGGCTCCTCAACAACGCCACAGAGTGCTCGCGAATCTTTAACCTCCTGGACGACACAGACTTCTTCTGGGGCAGCAACCGAGTCATATATCGTGCTGCGAGAGTTCTCTACAACAACGGGCTGGACTGTGGACTTGTAAACATCGTCACCCAACTCACAAAGACTGGCGATTACGGTGATGTAATTTCCCGTGGGCACCTGGACGAGCTAAAACTCATCATCCCAAACCTGGATGTGGACGAAGTATGTGCCACTATCCGTGGGTTTGCTACGCGCCGAAACCTCATGATTGCCGGGCGGGAAATCACCCGCATCAGCAGCCTGGAGAAAGACGCAACCATCGCCAGTTCTATGGCTCACCAGGCGATTCTAAGCGTCACCAACCGTGAAGTATCCAAGGCTAATATCAAAAGCCTCAGCGAGGCGATGGAGCCTGTCATGTTGGACATCGAATACAACATGGCTCACCCAAACGAATTCCGGGGTATCCGTTCCGGCATGGACAAGCTGGACCGACAGCTTGGGGGGTTTCGCCCTGGGCAATTCATTGTCACTGCTGGTCGCCCCGGCATGGGTAAAACTGCCCAACTTCTGGTCATGATTTACAACTGCATCGTCCGAGCCTCTCGTCCCTGTGTACTGTTCTCGTTAGAGATGTCCGACAAAGAACTCTTCTACCGCATGATTGCCATGCACACCGGCATCACCACAGAGCAAATGCGTGCTGGCACACTCACCAAGCATGACTACGAACGGGTGACAGAGTTCTATGTGAACATCGCCAGCAAGCCTCTCTACGTGGACGACAGAGCAGGGCTCTCACCGAACAGGCTCCAACTGGTCTGCGAACAAACCAAGCTTAAATACGGCGACTTAGGGCTAGTCTGTGTGGACTACATTGGCCTCATGGAGCCAGACAATATCAACCCCAACGCCAACACCGTTGACCGGGTCGCCAGTATCACCAAAGGGCTCAAAGGCCTAGCTAAGACTATGCAGGTCCCACTGGTTGCTGCTGCCCAGCTCTCCCGTAGCGTTGAGATGCGCCAAAACAAACGGCCCATCCTCTCCGACCTCCGCGACTCCGGCACCATTGAGCAGGATGCGGATGTAGTCATGTTTCTCTACCGGGATGAGTACTACAACAAAGACTCCGAAGACAAAGGCCTCCTGGAAATCGATGTCGCCAAACATCGTGAGGGGCCAACTGGAATGTCTAAATATATTTGGGACCCAGCACGGGGCCGTATCACCAATATTCAGGAGCGACAGGAAGAACCACCGCTCTAGGAGGACACATGCTGACAGTTATAAAAGACGGGCTCGTGACCCAGGTCAAAGACCCAACCGCATGGCTCACCGCGCTTCTTGGGACACTCACCCATGACTTCGCCCGACGCGTTCGACAGGTCCGGGTCGAAGGCCCAACTATCTATGTCGAAACACACCAGGGGGTGCTGGTGGTGATGAAGATAGAGAAGTACGACTTCTCACTTCCCATTCAGCAGCGTAAATACAAAGAACCAATCCACTCGTTTCGGCACCACATCGAGCTGTGGGATGAAGCTTTCAAGGTTAGCCCGGCTGGCATTCAGCAGATGCTGGAGCAACGCCCACGCCGTGTTATTAAAACCCTACACATGTCCGGTGGCGACAAGGCATACATCGGGCTTGGCGACTTACCAGGCACCCATCGGGATATCCGTGAACATATTGCAACTGTTGAAAGGCAACGCCGTGGAGAATGGCTCGAATCAGAACTGCCTCTGTGCCCAGACTGCATTAAAGCTGGCGTCGGGTTTGCTCGCCAAGATAGGTTCGCTTGCCGGATACATCGTTGGCTGGATACTGACGTGTATTGTGGTTGGTCTATCGACCCTAATCGACCTAGCCGAGTTCTCTGGCCAATCAAAAGAGCCTACATCGAAGAAGTGACAGCCAAGAATGTCACGGTTGTCACACCTGTCACGACAACCAATAGCATCCCAACCGTCCTGGTCACGCCAGTCAATTACGAGGAGATTCTCTCCAAGGATATGACTGTCGAAGAGTTGCGTGTGCGCGGGAACCGGTACATCCACCTCTACAAACTGACCACTGAGTTGGTTGAAAGAGAGGGGCACCGATGGACGGAAGACATGCGCCACTGGGCTAACGGTGGGTTGGATAAATTGAAACAGTTTATCGACAGCCTCCGGCGCAAACTGGAGCAGCGACTGGAAGTAGTACCTGCCGAGCCTGTCGAAAAACCTCCTGCGCCAGCACCAAGTGTGTTCTCTAATTCTTCTACCGAGAATTTACTCATTCGAAAGGCAGAATTACTGGACGCCCTCAAGGTGTTAAAACTGCCCACCTCTGTTGTGCATGCCCAGACCCACCTGGATGAAATTAATAAAGAATTGGAGAAACGCCGTGAAGCTTAAAGCCTACCTGGTCGGCGACCCTAATTATGGCTGGAGAGAAGGTGGGTCAGAAGCGTTAGTTTTTGCCTACAACCGAAAACAGGCTATCTCTATTGGTAGAAACCGTGTCGAGTATCACGACTTTGACACTCTAAAGGCTATCAGGAATAGAGATGCTGACCGGATTTTTAGCTGGCCTGGTAATCGCCCGCACCAAGATATAGCCCACCACGTTCCATTCGTCATGCCATGGCTCTCTGGCTTTAGGGAGATGGGCTGGCAATGCGAAGGAGATGACGTATGCCAGGCTTGCGGTCTCTACTCAATGGATGGGCACTTCAGGGTCTGCGAAGAATGTGACAACTGCTCCGAGTGTGGTTGCGCTTATGAGTGCTCCAATTACGACCACTCGGACGATTAATAAAAAAGGCTGCCAGGGAAAGCTGACAGCCAGATAAGTCAAAAGACTTCGGGATAACCAATAAGAAGAATTTGATACACCTTGATTAGGGTACCTCCCCATATGGGAGGCGTCCACAAGTTTCAATAAGCTTCAACAACAATTACTCGACTACCATCTGTAGTTTATTGACGAGAATTGCCATCTGCTGTTGCTTGGAATCTAGGCGGGTCTCAATCGCCACATCCATAGCGATACTCCAGCCCCAGCCATAACCGATAGAGGTGGAATCAACCACATAGCCACCGTAGGTTTGGCAGGCGCGCCACACGGTTATAACATCCGGGTCTGTAATTCCAAAATCTTCTGGGTTTACGTCCGCCGGAATTGCCAACTTGGTACCCATGCGGAAGCCTGGTTGTACGCCAAGGTGATTACCGGCGTTAGCCCCCGAGTCGTTGTTGGTTGCTGGTGGAATCCAGGAAGAACTGGTCTCTGTGTCCCAGTACATCAGACCCGTCGGGAAGTTAAACGCCAGAGCGTGCGGGATGAACTGCGCATCCATCTCAGCCTTGGTCACTGGTGGCGCATTCATGCCAGCACCAGCGTGGTTGGTGTTGATGTAACCCCACAGCCGTGGCCACTTGCCTGGATACTCGGGTGAGTCCGGGTAGGGCCGCGACATGGTATTCATAAACGTGGCCGTGTCACGGGGGGCGTAGTATAAATAACCAGCTTCGTTGGGGGTGTTGCCTGGGTCAGCATCGCCAATGTATAACGCGTCAGGCACGTTGTACTCGAATGGCATCTTCTGTGAGCCATTGGGACGGCCAGGGCCAAACCCTGCTGCGAAGTACAAGTCCCGCATCGGGTCTGACAGCGATACCCAGACAAGGCGGTTGCGGTCGCCATAGTAATGCGTTACGTGGTTCGGGGTGTTGATGCCATCACCATGGCCGTCATCCTGGTTAATGACCGTATAGGTTGCTGTCGCTGTAGCAATCGGCTTACGCCAGAACGACCCAAAGTGTTTCAACACTGGGTCCAGGGACGTGTCAGGCCACAACACAGCGGCAGCATTCTCCGCCATAGCTGTAGTCATGGCTGGCTTTGGGTGCTCGTTATCCGAATTCCAGAACGTGCGATTCAAGACCGAGTTGTAGTTGGTCATGATATTGCCACGCGCATCGGCCCCCTGGTCGATGACGTAGTAGTTGTACTCCTCCATGTTTTTTGGCGCTTTGATTTGGAGGTAGTAGTCCCGAAGTGTCGTGGTTAGCGTGTTATCCAGGCGAGCCATTGGCGTCTGGACGTAAACCTTGCAGTCAGGCCATTTGTTGTGGATTTGCTGGATGTGGTAGAAGAGCCGAATAGCTACCCCATACCCGTTCTGCCCATCAATAGTCGCGTCATTGCCGCCATCGTAAATAATGATGACCTTCTGGGCGGTACTCGGAAAATTAATAGCACCCAGGCGGGTGTTGAAGTTATCGATGGCTGTCTGAAGCTTGTCGCCACCAACCCCGATATTAATAACCTCTGACTTTGCTGGGGCAAGCTGGCCCAGTTTGTAGTAGAACCGGTCAGGCAGGGCCAGGGCGAACTCACCATTCGGGCTGGAGGCAATACTGTCCGACTCATTGATGATAGCCATGCCGGTCGTCAACGCACTAAACTCAGCGTTGTAGATGGTGACAGCAGTATTTAATGAGTAGCCGCTAGGAAGCTCGGAGACGACCGCGTTCTTTTCGTTGGTAGTTAGGTAGGGTTCGACGGCGGTGTACACCCCGTCCGACATCACCATCATTGACGAAACTGATGGAGATGTTTTCACCCAGTGTTCAGTAAAACGAGTGGTTTTTGTGGCGGTATTTGGATAACCCAAGGACTTATTAATCGCCCGATAACGAGCGATGAAATTCAAGTAATTCGTGTCCGACTCGGAGATGACCAGGTATTTGGTAGCGAGCGCGGATGGTGCCAGTACCAACAACAGGGCAAGGAGGAGGACTACTGCGAAACGCTTGCGGCCCATGCAGCCTCCGTAGCCAGTTGCGCCGGGTCAGTGAACAGCGAGGCATAACCAATTGAGCCATCAAAATAATTGCTTGAGTTAGAACTCCCTACCGCAGAGTTAAGGCTATTAGTGTCACTTGTAGCCCCTGTCGACCCAGCAGCGCCAGTAGTCGTCGTTCCATTTAAAAATACTGTAGCTGTGTTTGCTGTGTAATTTATACAGCCGCCCCCGATATTTGATTGACCGGAATTATATGTATTAGAAGAGGACAGGGAGAAGCTTTGTCCTCCATCTGTACGGCGCTGGTACATCTCAAACTTGCCACTTGAGGCTGTCCCAACGCGGAATGCCAAGCGGTAATTAGAAGCCGTCACCCCTTCAGAGCCCCAGTATAGATAGCCAACATGATTTACACGCGGATTAAACTGGAACATGCCGCAAAGGATGGGTTTATTTCGAATCAACCCCAGCTTGGCTGAGATGAGTTTTAGTTCTTTGGCGTCAGAGGGGACGAAGGTGACTGACTTTGCATTGAGATTGGGCTGCTTTGATTTTGTTCCCTGTTGAAACTCATTACCATTCCCAGAGCGGTCTATCCATGCAGATATGGATGGGGTGCCGGTAGCATCTTTTGTGACATAACCAGGATGGTCTCGCACCTCAAGCCGCATAAGTTGGCCAGTGAAGTGCGGCGTGTTGTCGCCAGGTGCAAAACGGCCATCACCATAGCTGCCCTTGGTATAGAAGCCAGCCTGGGCACACGCCATGAGAGCAATGGTTAATGAGAGCGCAGCAAGCCCAGAGAGCCTAAGGATTGACGGTGACCCACCAAGCAAAACCACGTACCGTATCTCCTGAAGCTTTGGTCAACGTAAGTGCTTTGTTCACTGCACACCACTTACCCAGCGGGGCATAAATCTGGGTGTACCCACTGTTGTCAGCGAAATTGAACGAGCCCAGACGGTCAGTGGTTGCGAAAGACCCACCACAATGGATTTGTGCTGGTGCGGTGAGTGTGGTCGGGGCCATGAACTCAACACCCAGGAGTACGTGGCGCTTGGTTGAGTTGGCGGCAGCAATAGTAATAGTTCCAGTAGACCCGGCATCCTCGAAGTAGATTTGGTTCACTTCGGTTGGGGTGTACGACGCAGCCCAGACTACAAGCGGCGTAGCCAGGGACAATACAGCAGCATAGGCGAAAGCCGACCAGCGCACCTGAAGTCCTCCGTTAAATTTTTGCAGGCCTAGCGCCGGGAGAAGCAGGGGGTAGTGCCGGAGCTCGCATCGCCTGAATAGCAACATACATATCCTCGATGTAGTGCTTGGTTAAGTCAATGACGACGCCCATCTCTTGGATAGTTGCCGTTACTTTCCATGACGCTGGCAGGTAGCGAAAAACACCCTCGGCAATTTGGAGACGGTTATTGTCGTACTCCTTGTCCAGGCGAACCAAGAACATGGCAAAGAGTTTCTCTTTGTTTTTCACAGCGAGATTGATTGCGATGCTCTGAAGTTTGGCACCTAGTCCCATGATGTCCTCCTATGGGTGAAATCGGAGCCGCTTGCCCCACTGCCGCGTATCAAGGTGAACCCACGATGGGGTGTAGTTAAGTAGCTCCATCCGCCCTGGCCACACACGGGCACAGAACTGCCAGAACTGCTTATTGGGCATCCCTACCGGGGGCTCTAAATCAACACCCTCCCAGGTGTTATGAGCACCATTCTCGGCAGCCGGAATCCGAATCGACCGCAGGTACCGGACGTACTCCGGGCTACGGGCTCCTGACGAAATCTCAATGGGCTTGCCCAGGGGTTCCCGAATCAGTGTTTGGATATTACTGAACAAGAAAATAGCGCTCTTCATCTGTTGTGCCGTTGGGACCAATAAGGTATTCCACGCACGGAGGCGAGCGTATTCTGCCCAGGTGAAGTTACCACCCGGTACGATTGGGGCTTTGTAATCGAGAGTTGCCATAACTTCATTATATCTTATTGGTCGCGAAGACGGCCCAGCACCTCATGCCATAGCTTGGCCTGAGTCTCACCAATGGTTGCCTGTACATTGCTCAGGTCAGTCCTGAGCTGCTCATAGCGCTTCTCACAACTGTCCAGGTGCTTGGCCTGGATGGCGACCTGCCCCCGAATCTCATTGGCTGTTTCCCGCCCCGATGCTTCCACACGGTCAATAGCTTTATTAAAGTCCTTCGAGGTGCGGGTAACCCAATACACCCCAACCGAGGCAAAGATAAACAGAGACACCGCAGTGCCCGCCGAGATAATCCCACTCTGAACGGCCCATTTCAGCGGCTGAAGGATAAAAGCAAAATCCATTACAGAATCCGACCTCGCACATTCACTACTGCTTCTTCCTTCGCATGGATACGCTTATACACCCGTGCCGTGGCTGTTCCGCTTGACCGTGCGATGGCTTCGACGTCCTTCATAAAGCTATTCCACCGATGATTCCCATAGCGCCAGCCATAAGCCCAAACAGTATGAGTTCCAGACCCAGTAGTTGTTAAATCAACCCGGCCTGTCGCCCCTCCTGAGATAGCATGAGCTTCGGTGTCATATAGGAAACTGGTAGTTGAAGATTGTCTATTAATATAGTAAGTGCTTGAAGCAGATAATGGGGAAGGTAAAGTCGCAGTGCTGCTAACCCGGACTTGGTCACCAGTAATAAAGCGATGAGTTGCTGTAGTTAGCAGGTCTGTTCCGGTATTAACAGTGAAGGCCTTGGACAGACGGGAATCACCCCAGCGTCGAGTTGTGCCAGCACCGAATGATGTAACTGCCTCAGTGAGCGGGAGAGCCTCTTCAATAGTTTGGCCAACATAGATAATCTGGTTCTCATTAATTGAGACCAGCTTGCCTGTATTAGACAGCTCTTCGAGCACTGAACGCAGCCCACGGCTTAAATACCCCGCATCAACCACCACCGTAAAATCATTCAGTCCAGGCAGCCCCTGATAGATAACCTTCCGCAAGGGGATATTTTTTGAAATGACATAGTTGGTGGTAGGCAGCGTGACTGAAAAGGTCGCTGACTCGCCTGGGGCTGGATGAACCATCGCTGCATCGGCCAGGATGTTAGTCGACGTCTGCGCTGTAATACGGGACACAATATTGCCCCGGTTGTTTACCTCAGTCCGACACCGTGCAAGTGCAGCCTCATATGAGGTGATGGAAGGGTCTGAGATGACAGGTCCTTCTCGAATGCCACTGTCAGTCCCTCCGAAGAGTGCCGCGATAGATGCAATGCTAATACTGTCTCGGTAGGTAGCGAAAATTGATACACCGCGCCTGTAGGTGACACGGATATTTTTATAATCCGGGTCAGTTTGCCACGAAGGCGCAGGCGGAATGGTACTTGGGCCAGGGTCACTCCCGAAAAAAGCGATAACGTTTTCTTCGAGGATGACTGCGTCCACATCTTCATCGATGGGATAAATACCCACTTCTTCTTCTTGAAAGCCAGCACCTCGGTCTACCTCCAGTTTGACACCCAGGTAGGGGTAAACTGTCTTGACCATTGCAAGAGCGAATCCGCCAGAGTAGGACATAATTCCGGTCCCGAGGGTACTTGCTGTGCCCACGTTGGTGTCGAATACAGTGGTCCAGTTTCGGGTGTAGATGTTGGTGTCGGCCTGGTATTCAAGTGTGCATCCCCCTGTGGCTTTCGTTTTAATTCGAAATCGATATTGAGATAAAACAGTAAGCGTCAAGCCGGTAGAGCCCAGGATGGTCCCACCGGCCACGCCAAAGACCTGCCCTGATGCATTGATATAAAACCCTGCGTCCAGAAACTGCTCAACCGTAGCAGGCACATCATTCCGTGCCGTAAAGCCAAACATGGCAATACCGTTGTTTGCCCAGGTGATATCGATGGTTGTCATCGGGGACCCGGAGCGGGCAGCCAGTGGCGAGCTAATCAGGCCTATCCAGGCGTTGGCATTCTGCTGGTATTGCACGAACCCAACACCATCGCCGTACACGTAGTTGCCAGAAATGTCAGACTCAAACCACGTTGCGGTGTTGATGGTGTTGCCATTGAAGCTATCGAAGAGAACCACGGACGCTTCGTTATTGAATGGCTTGGTTGGTAGGTCAAACTTGCTAGATAAGCCATCGCCCCGGAAATAGGCAATGTCTTCTGTATCTACGGCTGCTTGGCTGCCCTTGAGCGACTGGGTGTTGATAACACCAGACAGACTGATAGAGGGCTGAAACGAATTCCACTTAAACGTATTATTCGCCTGGTTCAGCGTGAACCCGCTCAGCGTAATAAACGGGTCAAAAAACTGGAGCTGGAAGCTGCCACCCACCGGGATTACACGCCAAATGGTGCCGGTCAGGTTGGCGATTAAATCGAATAACTCCCCTGGGAACGCACCGTTCACAGAGAAGAAGGGCATCTGGCCTGCAAGGACTCCGCCCAATGCATCCACATAGGTCAGAATCTGAGAAGGATATGTTTGGTCTGGGCTTGCCAGGATTTGGTTGACCGCCCCCTCGAAGGTCACCCCACGAATCGCCGTGAAGATTTGCTTCCGGTAGAACGCTGACTCCCACCCGCTCGCTTCGCATTGGTATTGCCACGTCTCTGGACCATAACGACGAGGAGCGGTGCGATTCTGCTGGCCAGAGAATAATGGCGTCGTTTCATTGGCCAAGTAAAACTCAACAACACTGCCCCCCTCAACCTGGAAGGGTGCTGGTGTCTGCTTGATAATGAACTGTAATGATGAGGCTACGCCTTGTTGAGCTTGGAATGTAAGGTTCAAAGACTCCGGTACAAGATAGTCAGTGTAATCTGACCCACCTACCAATAAAGTAGCCCGCGAGTAAGGAGCTGCCATATCTCCTCCTTAACTCAGTGGGTCATTTACAACGAGGGTGCCCCAAACAGAGCGCACTTGGCCGTCAGCTTGTGTGCCCGCAACTTTAATAACGTAGACGCCACCAGAGACGCCACCCTTAACACCAAAGCCAATTAAATTATCAGCAGTAATAGTCCGGGCAGAATCAATGACGTTAGCTGTCTCATCCGTCGTATCATCCGCATCATTAACTGCCGTGACTTCTGCCGACACCCATTCATAGGGTGGGGCGTTGGGGTCACGGATGACAAATTCAACCTGAAAGTCAAAGGCTTCTTCGGTTGATTTCTCAATGCGGAATTGGCGGCGGGCGCTCATGGCGCTCCCTTAGGCAAGCGTAATGGTGAGGTTACCGGCATCAATCTGGAAGGTGTCGCCACTGTTCACGGTTTTGGAGGCCGATAGAGCTGCGTGAACCAACGGATTACCTTTGTTGATGTAAAAAGTCCCAGACCCAGCAGCCGAGATATCAACAATGTTGGTGTTGCCAGTCGCATCAGCCGCAGTTGGGTGAAGCGTCACAGTGTTGGAAGAGGCGTTGCGTACAAAGTACACAGCCCCTTCAGTAATCCCAGTGGGGAAGGTGCCAGAACCGCCTGAACGAGAGATAGATACCTGGTCAGCGGTAGTGAAGCCGTGAGTGGTAATAGTAATAACGTCAGTGCCAGTATTGATGTCAGTGTTGGCAAATGACTTCTGGTTGTTGGCATCCATAAGGTAGATATTCGTCACAGTCCCCCAGTTGGCTGAAGCAGTAGGGAACGTAATGTTAGACGAGTTCGATACCGAACCAGAGGTCCCAGAGGCAGCAGGGAACCCAGAAGTTAAAGTCTGACGGGCATACGAGCCACCAGCTACTTCGATGCCTGAGCCATCATCCGCAGTGGAGTTGGTCATCAGCGCAAGATAAATGCTAGATGGGGCCGAGAAGGACGTGTTTCGCAGTACAGCGTCCAGGATTTTGCGTTCGAGGTAATCACTAAAGGCTGACATGCTTGTCTCCTGTCCTTTCGTCTAAGAGTAGAGGCTGACTCGTGCTTTGGTAATTGTCTCATACCGTGTCTTATAGCGGAATTGGCGTTCTTTAAGGGTCGCCAGCACCAACGCGGTAGCTGAGGCAATCGGGCCAGCCAACGCGCTGAAAGACATATTCGCAGAGGAGCTTAAGCCGCTGGTCCCATTCATAGAGATTACAGCCTTTTTGAGAATTGAGCCACTCTGGGATGTGGTGAGCGAGCCTTGGCAAATCGCACTGGCTTTAAGCAATTGAGAGCCAGACACATTTACATATGAAGACGCAACGCAATTAGCCCCGGCATAAACAGTCCCTGTCCCAACCGCAACCATTTCTCCGTGGGCTACAGGGCTTGCTTGAGCCGAGTAATTCATAGATGCGCCGCTTAAAACAGAGCAACCTGCACTCGCTATAGCCGCACCTCTAACCATATCGTCAGAGGTGGCAACAACCGTACAAGCTGTGGCGCAGTTCGCTACAGCACTATGGGCGACCCAGGCAGAGGCCGCAACTGTGCATGCGCTAGCTGGAGATGCATTTCCATGCCGAAGAACCTGCCCCGCAACACTGGCAGCTCCAGTTGCGGTGGGGGTGGAGGTCCCTCCGCGAGTTACCTGTGCAGCGGTTGTCATGGCAAGCACGCCAGCCAACCCAGAGGCGGCATGTCTAATCACAGAGCCAGAGACAGACACAGTAGCCTCCCCCTCAGCGAAAATATCGCTTCCAGAGATTATCTCCGAAGTGCAATCCATACCCCCTTGGCACTGGGCATCAGCTTCTGCGCTAAAGAGAAGTCCCGCCGACACAGCAGTAACACAAGACAAGAGAATATCTGTCTCGCCAAGCTGATAGATTCCCCCATCACAGCTCATAGAGGCCGCCGCGCTAGCACTGGCAACTCCTGAAACTGCTACCTGCCCAGTGGTAGTGATATTACATGTGGCGTGAGCTTCAGCCGCAGCAAATTTAATTAACCGCCCTGTGGCACTTAAGGAGGCTGTAGCCTCTGGGTCGGATACTGCATGAGAAATAACGCCAGCATTAACAGTAACCGTGCCAGCGCCTTGGGGGCTTGTAATCCCATACCGGATACGATGGCCAGACACCGACACAGTCCCAGCACACGTTGGGGCTGCTGCTGCATGACGTTGAACCCCGCCAGCGCAAACTACTGATAAAGCCGCAGCAGGGGTAGATGCGGCATGGAAAGTACGCCCGCCAATAGCCGATACAGTCGCTGCTGCCGATGCAGAAGCAGAGCCAGTAACAATCGGAATAGTGTAATAAACGGTGATAGTGCCATAATCAATCTCAGCCGCAGACCGTGCCGGGTCGGCAGGGCCTGCATATTGGCACTCGATTGCAATCCCAAAGTTAGAGGCGTTGATATCAGAGTAAGTAAATGAATTACCCCAAAGGTCCGAAGCCCCGCCATAATTGATAGTGGAATAAGACGTCCCGTAGTTGGTCCCAGTGTCCGCTTTGTTGGTGCCGGACTGGGTACCCCCTTTAATAAGCTGAATTGTATAATCCCGAGTAACGCCACCATTCTCTTGAAAGTGGCGACGCTCTAAAGAAAAAGCAATCCCGTCAATAGTTGAGCCTGTCGGGATACTGAACCCAAAATTAGTCACCTTTAAGGTGGACATAATCGGGGTGCTTGTTTTTAACCACCCAACGCCAGCAAAGATGTCGGTATATGCGTTATTACCGTCATCTGTAAGAATTTGACTAGGAGCCCCCCAATCAGGACGCCCCCCTGGGTTGTTGTTAGTAGCTGTGCCACCTGCGCGAGTTACAGAAGCCATTGATTACCCAACCGTAATTTCGTATTGGAATGTCACCTCAAGTGACGAATCCTTGGCTACATTGAGTGTGTTTACGAGAGAGCCCAGTGTCCCAGTTCCCGGACTATTCGTAGTATCAGTGCCAAAATAGAATCCAATTGACCGAATGTTCCCACCGCCAGAATTCCCTTCTGAGCTGCCCAGTACTGAGACAATTTGAAATTTATTGGCATCGGCAAAAGTGCTGATACTGGCCCTGAACTCATTAGTGAGAGCAGCAGGGAACGGGGAGTCAGTCACCACATCACGGCTAAATGCCATGGCGCGTGGAGAGCTTAGACCAAGTTGGTGAACCATATCTTTAGCAACTGCCACTTTGAAAGCTTGCGCGAGCGTATTCTGTGCGCTCTGAACGGCGACAATTTCGCCGGAAAGAACACGGCGACTAATGGCCACAACTTTTCCTGTAAGTAGAAGTGGAACCGTGATATCAACTGCATAGCCCATTAGCCTTTCCAACCCCCCATTTCGAAGCCCAAGACGGTAATACCGCCAGTTACGTTGGCGTCAGACTTGTACTGGAAGTTTCCAGACGAATCCAAGTCACACCAGACATAGGCGTTATTCACAATGGCATACCAGTTACTCATGCCATTGTAGTTGCCATTGATACAGGGCGTGGTGAACAGCGAAACGTTGCCCGTGGTTGGGCCAATATTGAAATACCCAGGAATGACTGTGTTGGAAGTCGCTACAGCATAGCTCTTGAGATACACCCGGTTAGCATTACGAGGCACCTTGAGGGAAGTCCAGGCATTCAGTGCTGTTGTCGACGTGGTGGTGCTGTTAGCTACCAACCCAAAGTCGGAGGTGCCGTCAGAGGCAGTCAACGAAATACGGGTAGCCCAAGGAAAACCAGTCACCAGAAAATCATGCAGGTTATTCGAGGCATTAACTGGTGCCGCAAAGGACAACAGACGGTACTTGTTGTACGACAACCGCACCTGACCAGCAGAGACAGAAGCTGCCCACGTCCCGGAGATTTTGAGAGACGTGTCACTGGTAATCTCGGAGATGGTAGCCCAAGCCACAGACGACCCGGCAATAACAATCTCCTGACCCACCACAAACTCGGTGAGGAATAATGTCCCAACACCAACCAGGGTGTTGGTTGCGGAAGTACAAGTCGCAGTGCCGGTCTTTAGGACGGTAGGGAGGTCTACAACTGTTTGGCCCGTGTTGGTGTTACGAGAGCTGTAAGCCAGGCCAGTATTAATACCAATGGCGTCACCAACCACATACAGGTTGAGCTCTGTCGAGGTAGCCGCATTTACCCCGCCCCGGTAATGCGCCACGCCTGCCTCGTTGGCAGAAAAGTTGACCGAGACAGTCATAGTCACGTTGTCAGTGACCACTGTAATCTTACGGCTCTGACCCCCTGGGGTCCGAATCCAGTCACCCACCACGTAGTCCGCCAGGAAAGTGGTGCTGGACCCAGTAACTGTGGGCGACCCATTGGACACCGTAATGGTGCCATTCACGCCTTTTGAGGCCGTAGAGGTCATGATGCCGCCAAGGCCCGCCACGTTGATAGCTGCTGTCTTTGAGGTTGTGCTGCTCAGGAAAACCAACCCAGAGCTGTCAGCAACTGAGTAGTAATCCATGGTCATGACCTGGCTAGCTGTTTTGGCCGGGTTAGCGCAGATGGCTAGCTTCCGAAGAGAACCTCCTCCAAGGATGCCATCGACGTACTGTTTGGTTGTGAAGTCATGAGAAGCGGTTGGGGTGGCCCCTTGCATCCGTTTAAGAGCCGCAGTCTGGTCCCGGCACACCCACACGCCATTGGTGTTGTCCCAGGCAATTTCAGAGTAGACCGCAAGGGACCCGAGAATAGCACGCAATGCCCGGTCACCAGCAGATAGCGACGCTCCGACGTTGAGGCTGGAGCTGTCGTTGATTCGGCCCGAGTCCTCAATATCAACAAGACGAGGCAGAAGGCCCATGTTAGCCAGAGTGGAGAAGTCTGCCAGTTGATTCCCATTGATGTCACCACCAGTAGCAGCCCCATTGATACAAGCCCACAGCTCGCGGATAGACCGAATAATCGAGTTGTAGTGCGTCTCAATATCAGACCAGGGCTGGGAAGCAACCGGGACCGCAGGGGCCTCCACCGGTAGGGTGGACTTTGTATATTCGGTAGATGGTCCGGCCATGGTGCACCTTAACGTAGATTGCGCGATAACAACTCAAGCTGTCGGTTCACTTCTTTGACCGACTCGCTGAGCGTGTAGAACTCGTCGGAGGCATTGGTAATCCGCGTGGAGAAATCTCCGAACCCTGCCGTGAGGGCCTGCCTTGATTGTACAAGGTCGTCAATGTTTTTAAGGACATCAGCTTGTTGGTACTGGTCCTGACGGTTGGACAGGGCAGACTGGTCATTAAACAACGACTGCTTACGGAGAAGAATATCTTTGTTAAAGGCCTGGTCTTCGCGCAGGTCAGCCACAATGCCAGCCCGGTTCTCACGACGTTGAAGCGTGCCAAGGGCGGACTCAATCTGCTTCTGGGAATCACGGTCAAAGTTGGCAACCGAACGATTCAGAATGTCACCCTGAATGCCACGGTCCACACGCCCCAGCCGGTTCTGCTCTAGGAGTGTCCCAAAGTCACGCTGGGCAATATTAATGTCGTAATCCAGCGCCTGGCCCTGGTTTTGGTATTGCTTGGCAAAGACGTCGTAAGCCAGCGATGCGCGTTGCTGGTCGAAGCCATACTGGCCCAGGCTTTGTTGGATGCTATTGAACTGACCATACAGTTGAGAGATTGGGCCAGAAGCATATGGACCAGACGACAACACCTTCGACTGGTCACGAAGGCCATAGTCATACATTGCTCCCTGGAAGGCCCCTGGGCGAGAGATAACGCTCTTATTGGCCTCGGCTAAGGCGAGGATGGGATTGTACGCTGAGCGGCTTGCAGCAAACGCCTGATTGGCTGTACGGAGTGCATCACCAGTAAGACCTTGGGCAACCGCAGCCGAATTCATTCTGGCCGGGTTGATTTGCGCCATGAGCGCATCCATCTTCTGGTTGTAATCGCCGTAGCCATCAAACAAGTCAGAAGCGTATGGGATACCCTGGGCTAGGATACTCTTACCAAAATCCTTGGCTTGTTGGCGTTGTGCGTAAGATTGAGCCTTAGCTGCCTGCTCTTGTTGTTTGCGCAAGGCAGAGGATTGGGAGCCCCCAAAAGCACCCAGTAACCCACCTAGGCCAGCACCAATTAGGCCCCCGATAGGACCACCAAGCATAAAACCTGCGCCTGCCCCGCTGAGAGCTCCAGCGATACCACCACCCAAAGCAGACTGGGTTTGTGGGATTGCGCCAATCGTGCCCCCTAAAGTTGAGCCGACGAACGCACCTGTTGGCCCAAAAGCTGAGCCAATCAAGCCGCCAGTAGCGGACCCCACAGCACCAAGTGCCCCGTTATTATACGGAGACATACGGTTAGCAATCGCTTGGCTGGTGGCGTAACCCAAAGTGCCAGCCCCAATAGTCTTTTGTGCTTGCTGCGGATTAGAGAACCCCGCTAGTTGGAACTTACTCCGCCACTGATTCATGGCAGGTAATGTGTTAGGGGCTACGTACCCCCCAAGCGCCTTAGATAGGTTGGTTGGGATTTGTTGCGTGCCACCCTGAAAGAGTTGCTCAATGGCTGGAATCTTGTCGAACAGGAAGCCACTGATTGCGTTACCACCAAGGGAGCTAAGTTGTGACGCAGCCGTACTACCAATACTGCCGATAGGGTTTTTACCAGCCGTAGCAGCCTTAAATAATGAGTTGAAGTATGGCTGGAAACCCTGACTGAATTCTTGCTTATTGAGGAAGCGAATCTTTCGATTCACCTCTTCATCACTCAAATCAAGGGTGCGCTGAGCAAATTTGGCTTCATTTGAAGCCTGATAGTTTTGGAATGCCTGCTGGTACGTATTGGCCTCATCGAAGTGGCCACCGTCCCGTAATGTCGCAAGCTGGTTCCGAACCAAGGGCAGTCGAGCCGCAACATCCAAATCGTAGAACGCACGCTCTTTACCAAGCTCGGCACGGTCCAACTCAGCCTGACGACGCAAGAAATTAGAAGAAGAAACCAACCCAAGTTGGCGGTCCTTCTCAAGTGTGAACTTCTGGTCACGGATAACATCCACATCCGCAGAGAGCGACTGACGGGCTAAATAACCAGCCTCACTACGAGCAACACGAGCTGTGCCAGCCACGAACGAGGCGAAGCTGTTCTCCCGATTCTCATCGAGATGGCTCTCTAGCTTGGTGAACTGCTTGTCCAGCCGCCCAAGCGTAGCCACAACCTTATTAATTTCACGGCTTGCGTCAGTACTAATGCGGCTCTGCGCTGTCTGGATATCAATCCCAAGGGCTGACCCGGAAGGGACCCCTTTTGAACGCTGAGCCAGAAGACCCGTAAACGCGCTCTGTGCTGCACGGATATCAGTAATCCGCTGTGAACCAGCGGCTCGGTCAGCAGCAAGCGATGTGCGCTGAATGTCTAATTGTTTTTGGTAGGCGTCAGTATAAGCCTGTTTATACTGGGAGCTTGTCACCTCCCCAGGGAGAAAACCCTCAACAGCAGCATTCACTGAGCGGTAATCAAACGATTCCGTCTGGGTTTCGAACGGCTCAAACCCAGCAATCAGCTCTGAAAACTTCTGACCAATCAAACGCGTGCCAGCACCAAACGCGCGCTCGGCATTCATTTGCGCTTGGCGGGCCTGGTAGCGAGCCTCATTCTGGGCCGCATAATTGATTCGCTGGTAAGTCCGGCCACCACCGCCACCTTGGGCCGCAGGGGCCTGGCCACTATATAAGCCCTGCGCAATGCGCGTTAAATTAGCTGCCCCGTAGCGAGCCGCAGGAACAGCAGCACGGTTCCTATAGCCCTGAGCGATGTTCTTAGCTTCAGCAGCACGCCGCTCGGTTTCTGCAATCTCTCCACCAGAGAAGATGCCTTTTGCAAAAGAAACCACTTTATTCACGCCAAGTGAAATAAGGTCCCCAATCCCAACGGCTGAGGCCCCACGGTTTTGGAGCCGAGACAACGCAGGGAGTCCTGCGGCTACAAGCGAATTGGTTTTGGCTAATTCAGTCGTCCGCGCCTGTACTTGGGCGCGAGAAGGGACAACATTGGCTGCCACCCCTTGGCGCAATGCAGCAGCCCGTTGGTTTAAATTCCCAGCATATGTTTGCTGTGTTTTAGCGAGAGTCGTATAAGCCTCATACGTTAAAGCAGCCTCAGACTGATACCGAATATTATTCGGCATCGAACTGGTGAGGTTTTTGATGGCCGCGTTGATAGATTGCTGAATCCCACCAGAGACCCCGGCTTCCCCGCCGTATCGGTTGATAGCGTCTGAAAAGCTGGCAACGGCATCAGAGCCCCCACGGGAAAAGCGTAACAACTGGGATGCTGATTGCCCAATTGTTTGGTTCGCAGCAAAACCAGACGACAGCTCTAATTCTTGTTGGTACTGCTTAAAAGCTTTAGATACATCAATCTGGGTTGGCAAACCAGTAAGCTTTGCCGGGTAATTAACAACCCCAGGGAGTTGAAAGACAGAGTCAATAAAGACAGAGGCTGGAGAAGCAAGGCGTTGAAATAAATTCAGGGGTTGATTAAAGCGAGCACCAAGACCACTCGACTGAGAGAAATTAGATAGATTTGCATTGGCCATCGCAATAGATGCAGATGGATTCCCCACATAATTTTGGTTCTCACGCAAAGCCATCCCTGCCGCTGTAGACCCAAGCGCAAAAGCGCCAAAGCCAGTCCCAAGGCTAGCACCAACCCCTAAAGCAGTCCCCAAGGCCCCACGACCTAAAAGCCCGCCAAGTTGAGGGGCAATTGCTGACGCGGCATACTGAGCAGAGGCTAGGCCAGATAAAGCAGTAATTCCACCAATAGAGCGATTGGTGTCAGCAGAAACAGCATTACCTACTTCAGTCGCTGAATAAACAAGACCAAGTGCCCCGCCAACAGATAGGCGTGGGATGGGCCGAAATGGAGCCCCATTGCGCATAGTCGCCTGTGCCGCATCGTTGTAGGAGACTCCCCAACGAGAAAGCATGCCAGACTCGGCTGCGCTTTTAATAAACTTAGAGCCTAGGCGGTTAGCCCCAGCAGCACCAGCCCATAAGAGAGACGAGCCAAAAGAGACCTCTGTTAAGGTCTGAGGGTCGCTCACCAATAACGAAAGCGCCATTGGGCCAGCACCAATCAGGCCACCTGCGACACGAGACGCGAACGGATTCGGGGCAACAGATTGCGACTTCAGAGTTGGCTGAGGCAGGCGGTTCATGCCAGATAGACCGGCCCCGCCTGCACCCATACCGGGGCCAAGCCCGTATACGCCACTCATACTTGGTGAAGAAGCCGGGCTAGAGATACCAGGCGTTCGTCCATAAAGCGATTCAGCTTTTCCAATCCCAATAGTCGGGTCGCTTAACCCACCACCGCCCAATGGCACTCGAATACGTTTGCCGTCCCCGTAGATAATTTCACGGTACATGCGGCCATTAACTTCGTAGTCACGGTAGTTTGCCACTAACGCCGCCTTTTAGTCGCCTCGCTAAGCACTAACAACATCTCCTGACTTACGTTGGAGAGACTGTCATGCTCGCGCTTGGCTTCCAAGAACGACTTTAGGGTGCCCAGGTCGTGCCATTCTTCCATTGAGAGCCAGTCATTTTTTATTGTAAACCCTGCCTGTTGAAGGGTATAGCAACGCAGTAGCCAATCGAAGTACAGGTTGGGCGGTTCGTGAAGCGCCACCTGGCATTTGTACTTTCGGCATGAAAGAGAGGGGTAAACTTTATCAGTCCACCCCAACTCTTTGGGCACCGGGCAGGATGCGCAGGAGCTTACTTCCTGGCCAAAATCTTTGGTTCGGGCAGCGAACCCGTCCCGAATGGCCAGGGCGTCTTTTAGTTGGTCTCTGACGGTTCGGGTGGGATTACGGTCCCGTCGCAAGACAGTTCGAGCTTTAAGCCAGAGTCTTGAGGAAAATTTTCAATGACACCGACCTCCCGCAAGGTGACCTCGCCGACCTGCATAACGTAGTCGATGGCTTCAACCATGCGAAGCCAAGCGCCATAGGTGTCATGGTTCCACTCAACATCGTTGCCTTCTTCGTCTTTGACGTCAGACCAGCCCTTGATGCGGTTCATCCCCACGACAAACATCAGTTCGCGGGCAGCATCAAGCATGTTCGATTCCATGAGACTCTTGAAGCGAGAGGCCTCAAAAGCCACCTGAGTATCGATAGGCGCTAAGCGAAGACGAATTGGGTTCTCGCCCTTTGCGTTTGTCGAAGTGAAGATAGTCTCAACCGAGTTGGACACCTTTTTAAAGCTGAAATTCGTCATGAAGGGGCTCCAGGCAATACAAATAAACTTCATGAAGAAAGTATAACAGCTTAGGTGAGGTATCCGTCTACGTCGTTGACGATGGTCCAGGTCACTGATTTGCTTTGGCCAGTGTCGTGATTCACCGAGAAGCCAAGGGTTTGCTTGCCAATCTCAGGAGTGCGGGTGTAGCTATGGGCAATCAGGTTGCAGTTGTAGAACTGGGCTTTCATCGAGTAATGGTAGGTCGTTGACGCACCAATCAAAGCCCCTTGGAGCTGAACAATAATTTCGAACTTGTTCGGCTGGGACTTCTTCTGGTAGTCGCGAATAATGTCCTTCAGGGTGGCGCTGTCGTAATCCAGCACCAGGTTGAGCTGTTGCACACGGTCAACGCGCTCAATCACCCGGTAAGTGTTCGAGCCGGAACGTTGCTCTGCGGAAATCCCATCCTGGAGGGTATAGGAGAACCCGGCAAACTTATCCGTGTAATCAACAGCTCCCGCGCCGTCGGTGTTCAGTGTCAGGAGCGCCCCGGTATTTACAAAGTGGAAGGGATTGATTGCGGCTTGGCTGGGATAGGCGGTAATGAGCCGGGTAGCCGTATGGGTGCCGGAGCCGTCAGACGAAACATTGAGGCGGGTTCCGGTGAGGTGATTAACTGACCCTTGCCACGTGGTATGGAGATAGAAGGTATTGGCGTTGATAACCTCGACATAGTACACGGTGGTGTTATTGGAGCCGGTTGGGAGAGCGCCGCCTGAGTTGGTGAGCATGACAGCATCACCATCAGCATAACCATGAGTAGAACGAGTCCAGATATCAGTAGCGTTGGCAACAGTAACCGCACCAGCATTGGCGCCATCGTTATCCTCCATACGGATGGCAGTGAAGCCAACCGATGCGTTCATCCGCTTATTCTGGAAGTCAGCGCCAAAGGCAATCTGCGTCGGCACAGCGCCAACGATACGGCTATCGCACGTGCCGTCCGAATAAAGAATGGTGTGGAAGTTTGGAGAAGTAGTGCTGAGAGGCTCGATAACGTGCTGGTAAACGCCAGACTCCGGGTTGGTCGTGTTGATGGAATTCAACATGGTCCCCAGGATGAGGCCCGCAAAACCTGCATCCATCGGGACTTCAACCCCGCCCTGGATAACCGCACCCAGAATCTGGGTTTTCGACGACTCAAAGATGGGGTCAACAACGTCTTGGTAAGTGTCCGCTTCCGGCACCACATCAAAACCTGAGCCGTTTCCATACAGAAACGGGTAGCGCACCAAGTCAGCAGTGTTGATTGTATCTTTGTCAGCTTGCTTGGTGAGGCCAATAGCAAACTTGGCATTTGAGAAATTCGCCATTAGTCAGAGCCTCCTTTGTCGGGCTTATCGGCTGGGACTTCAACCTTACCCTTGGTCGGGGGCTCAAAGCTCGTGGCCTTCTGGAAGAGCTTACGATGCTCGAATTCGGGGCTAAAAATGTAGTTGTAGAGCGCCTCGTTATTGGTGCGCTGGCTACGGTTAGACGTTGGGATTGTCACGGCATACTGTTCGCCCGGCACCAAAACGGAGAGGGCCTCTTTTCCGCTGTAGAAGAAGTACATGGGCTAAAGCGCTCCCAGGTAAAGGACGACATTAAAGTAGGCGATGCAAAACGCCTTACGATTATTATCAATGGATGTGTAGAAAGTGGGTAGTAGGGTCATGGACTCGATGTCCATCCCCAGGATGTCGTTGGGCATCCCAAACCGGTCTTCTCGGACCTGTTTAATAAGGATGTCCTGGATTTGCTGGGTGAAGGTCAGCATGTCCTCCATCATCTCGTCTGGCGCTGTGCCAGACTCACGGCTGGAATAGATAACCTGAATGGTGGTGGTTGGGTTATAGAGACCTAACGACTGGTCAGCGTAGATGGTCCGCCCAGGGGCCACCCCCAAAAACGGATACAGGCTTGTGGGCCAATGCTTGAAATCCTCATTGGTATGAATCGGTGGAACAAGCCCTTTATAGGCCAACCCATTCACCCGCGAGTCATCAATGAAGTTGACCAGGTAATCCGCAATTTCGGCATAGAACCGCTGGTGGTCGATGGCCATTACTCAGGAATCTCCGAAGACTCTTTAGACCCACCCAGGAGAATCTTCTCTTCCAGCTCGCCAATGGTGAGCGTCGCCCCATCATAGAGCGGCTCAATCAAGCGCACAGTGCCAGAGTCCGGAGCCACATCAGACGGCAATACGATGATGTCGCCTTCGACAATCATCTTTAGGGTCTTCATTGCCTCTACATACATGGCGTAGATAGAGACGGAGACCACACGGTCTGACGACGCCGACACGATGTACGTCTCGACTTCGTAGGTAGCGAGCTGCCGATTTACCTTTTCCAGTACGCCATTTGGAGAAAATGGCCCCACTCCGATGATAGCCAGGTAGCTATCAATGAATGAGGCCATTTGGTCGATGAATTGCTGGACGAAAGGGGCTTCGCTGAAGGTTCCGGCGGCGTTAATCCAACCATCCTCTGTCAGTTTTTTCTCAGCGCCCTTTTGGTAGTTGTACGGTAGCTCATTTTTGACCTTTGCAACGGTCGTATAAGCCACGTATTACTTACCTCCAGTGCCCTTTTTGGCAGTGCCAGTAGCAGGCTTAAGCTCGACTTCTACGGGCTCAGGAGTCTTGGTGACGGGCTCAGTTGCCAGATGCCCTTCAGCCAAGAGTTCTTTGAGCTTGTCTTTACGGTCCGACCATTCGGGCGAGTTGGCATCAACGATGTCCCCCTCGGTGATGAATTTGTCGGGACCGGCTTTGCAGCTAGTGAGTGCTTTGTAGATAGTCATTAGGGTATTCCTTATGCGTCGGCATCGACGAACAAGAATCCGGCAGCCGGGAAGGTCAGCTTCATGAAGCGCTTCTCGTTGACCTCAACCCACTCACCCAACAGACCGTTCTCGGTATAACGCGATACGGTACGCGGGGTGTGTGACGGGTTGAACTCGTAGCCGAATGCAGGCACGTTGATGGCCCCACCGGTAGGTGGCTCATAGTACAACAGAGCGTTGTTATTCCAGACGAATGAGTTGGACGCAGTCGCACCTTCAACAGCACTGTTGTAGACGGCCTTGCCGACAATGAGTTTCGTAACGCCCAGGTAGTCCATCAGTTCGGAATCGGTGATAAACGCGATACCGGTACGCTGAACGTACTGGATGGACGCCAGGATTTTGGCGTGGCGCTTCAGCTTGTTGTACAACTCGACACCCAGCACCAATGTAGTGGGCCACACGCCTGACGCTTTCAAGACAGCCATCTGAGCAGCGGCGATGTCCTCTTTGGGGTCGGAGTCAGCATGGTTAATCTGATTCCATTTATCGTTGCCGGTCAGGGTGGTCTTGTTGTCGGTCGGGTAGTTAGCCGCATTAAACACGGTGTCACGGATGGCCTTTTCTTTGACCAGGTCCATGATGTCCACCACCTGCGACGCATAGCGCGAACGGAGATTCAGAATCGAATCAGCGTTCTTGCGGATACCGTCTTCGAGGAAGTCACGCAGAGCGTGTTGCTCCATCGAGTAGTTATCCATGGTCACATCGAGCTTGATTTCGTGAGCACGCGAGCGGTCAGCACGACGAGTCATCAAGCCGGTGATGTTGATGTTGTTGCGAGCCCATTTGTAGTATTTGCCGGTGTCCTTATCCACGGTGATTTTAGGAAGCACCTTGTTGCCGATGGTGTCGGCGCGACCGTAGTCCAAGATTAAATTGGACAGTACCGCGTCCACATGAACATCAGATTGCTTTGAGATAGGCATTGCCCCGTCGTGTCCTTTCTAGTGAACTACGGCAAGTTGTAAACGCGTTTGCTGATAGCCACGCCGACCTTCTGGCCAGTAGTGGAGGCAGTTTCCATCGCCTTACCAACAACGTATTGCTGGCCGTACAGACGAATGGTATGGGTGCCGGTACCATCACCAGAAACGTCCAACAAGCCGGTAGCACCAGCCGCGATTGCGTTAGCAGCCGAGGTGTACAGTTTGAAGGTGTTGGCGTCGATAACCGAGACATAATAGTCGGTGGTGGCAGAAGCGTTAGCAGGAAGAGCGCCACCGGAGTTGGTCAAGCGAACGCGCTCACCAGTAGTGAACCCGTGTGCAGACAAGGTCCAGATATCGGTAGCGTTAGCAACAGTCACGGTGCCAACACTCGCAATGCCTGAGAACTTCTTCACCCCGCCACCAGCAGCAGTGGAGAGCAAGTCGCCAGCCGTGCAGGTGCCAGTAATAGTGAGGTTCGCGCAGGACGAGTAGGGGTCCAACGGGCACTCTTCGTTTGCGCCAGCAGTGCTTTGGAGGATGACCCCGTCAAAGTCTTCACCAGCGGCAGTGGTTGCAATCTTGCCTGACGAGTTGATGTAGCCCAGGGTGTCTACAGTCACAGCGGCGGCAGAGAGCAGAGTAAATGGTTGGTTACTTGGAATCGATGCAGGCATCGGTAGAGGGTCCTTTCAGCTCGACCAGCTACTAATTGGCGTCGGGAACGTAATCGTACTGGTCGAGAATCTTCGCCAAGTTCTCGTCCTTTTCTGCAATCAACGCAGCTTGGGCGTAGGTCAGTTCTTTATTGGCTGGCATGACAACCTGTTTGATGTACTGGTCCATGGCATAGCCACTCAAGCACTTAGCGTACTCAGAGGGCACGTTCGAGAAATCAGGCTTCCAGTCATCTTTGGAGGCTTTTGGGTTGGTGGCTGGTTGGCCATCACCTGCGGCGACTTGTTCGTTGAGCATGTCATGCTTCATCGATTGGGCGATGGCGAACAGGCCTTCCAAGGCGGACACGGTTTTTTCGTCATCCAGCTTCATGGTGGCATCCGACCCGTGGAGGGCTTCAGCCATCGAGGCAAACATCTTCACTTGCGCAGGTGTGATATTGCCTGAAGCCGCAAGATTATCAAAACGGGCTTTTACCGACGCAAGGCGCTCTTCATTCATGCGTTGCAGTTGCGGGGTAATGGTGTCCTTAACAGCAGCTTGTACAGCAGCCTGTACAGCGGCGTCCATTTCGGCTTTCGAGTAAGCCGCTTGATTGGTCTCAGGTTGAACCGCCATAGGTTCAGGCTCCTCTACGATGGGTACGACGTTTTGTGGGCGGAGGCCCGGGGGCACGTTATGAAACATGGCCATTGCCTCTTGAGAGATACTGGCGACCGCTTTATTGCGTGGGGTCTTCTTGTCCGCGAAGTTAAAGCCCACAGCGTCATCCGCAGTCATCCAAGTCTCATCATCCATCATTTTGGACAACTTGGCGCGGTCAAGGCCTGAGCGGCTTTCATATACATTTAAAATGGAGTCTTTGATTTTCTCAAGGTCATCCGCCATTTTACGCATGTCGGCAGCGTTGCCGCAGATACAGTTAATGGGGTTGTGAATCATGAACATCGCGTTTTCGGGCATCTCAATGGTGTCACCAGCCAGAGCGATTACCGAGGCAATTGAGGCGGCAACCCCGTCAATAACGGTGTGAACTGGTGCCGCATGTGCCCTAAGAATATTGTAGATGGCATTTCCTTCAAAAACGGAGCCTCCGGGAGAGTTAATCCGAAGAGTGATGGAATCGATGTCGCCGAACGCTTTGAGGTCTCGCTCGAATTTTTTGGCGGTAATTCCTTCGCCGTACCAGTTTTGGCCGATTTGGTCATAAATGGAAATCTCCACACTGCCAGCTTTGGCAGCCATTTTGTACCAATCTAGTTTGTGTGGCACTGACGCAGCTCCGTGGTAAAGGTTCGATGGGGCGATTATAGCACCGCTCCGTTTTGAAATCGGAGGTCCTCAAAGTTCAAAATCGCTTTGGGCTTTGGTTTCGGCTTGCTAGACGGTGGGCCATCGCCGCCACCAGGTGGTTTTAGTTCTTGCTTGCGGTGCTCAGGCATCTTGGTAATGAGGGGCGCGTTTTTCGTGTCGCGGGCGGGCAATTTGAGGCGGTCACGGACCCAGTCTTCCTTGACGTCAACGAAGTGGTTGCCGAAGTCGTCAGAGGCCTTGGCTAATTTCTCGAAGGCTTCCGCCGCCGACTTTAGCCATTCAGGGTCAAAGGCATCAAACCGGAAGTGAGGGTAGCCCTCAACGCCTGGGTAATTAGCGTCCACAATGCGTTTTACGATTTGTTCCTGCACCACGTTATTCTCGATTTCATTGCGGACTTCTTCGAGGATGTCCTTCATGGTGTCTTGGTGGACCTGGGCCTGGGCAAAGGTGCCGGTCCGGCTGTTCTCGTTAGTCGTCAACGACTGCGCCAAAATAGCCCGTGCAATCTGGGTATCGCACAGGGAGTTAATGGCCTGGATATAGTAGTCCCCGCCAGTACCTGAAGACTGGAGCAGCTCCAATTCAACACCCTTTGGGGTCATGAAGAAGTTAGAGATGTGGAAGTTGGAGGCCGCGTTCTTGAGTTTGTTTTCTTCGTCGGTGCTCAGCTTACGGTCAATCTTGAAGTTCGGGATGGGGGCGGCGTACTTATCCCCGTAGACCAGGGCGTATTTGTACAGCGTCTTCTTAGCCCACCACCATGGGTACACAGCAGCCAAATCCGGGCGTCCGTATGGATTGTCGAACTGGGCATTCCAGGCGTAGTGGACTACTTTGTTCGGGTTAATCTTGCGCTGCTCGCCAATGTTATTGGTGACGTTGACGGAAACAACGTTGTTGTAGTCGTCCAGCGTAAACCCAATAGCGCCAATGTTCTTGGACTTTAAGCGGCTAATGTAATATTGGCCTTTGTATTGGCCGTTCTCAACCGATTCCCAGATAATCTCGCTCACAGAGCGGCCATACAGGAATGCCGTCATCACACCCTTGAGGCCCAAAGCGGTATCACCCAAGAGGCACTTCAGGTTCCAATTGACGAACTCGGCAATCTTGAGGTCCTGGTCCTTGTCGGAATATGGGTCCACCACCCAACGGCCTGAGGTGATGGCGTTGCGTTTCAGGCTATAGGCTGACACCACCTGAGGGTCACGGGACATCTCCTCAAAGATGTCGAGCCCTTCGCGTTCTTCGAGTGCTGAGCGGCCCGTCGAAGTCAAAAGCCCTGCGTCGTGAGGGAATTCGGCAAATAAACGCTGGAGCATGGTATTGGGCGTGTTAATACGCTCAGGAAACGTCGGCTTGAACTGGGCCACGATTCCCTTGATAAATTCAATTACCATCGCTCGGGCATCTCCGTGAGTGGGGTTTCTATCATGGTGACGGCACCATTATCCACCTTGGCGTTTAATTTTGCCGAGTCACGGACGCCGCCAGCCTCCAGCATATCGAGGCCTGCAACCCCCATTCTTGCATTGGTCATCATGTCCCACAATAGGAAGGTGACCCCGTCAAGAACGTCATCAGTTTTGACCAGACCGTTTCGGGGGGCCTGTACGCTGTAGATGAGTCCAATCTGGTCGATGCCTTCCAGGTCTTCATCTTCATCCCAACCCGACGGAAACAACTCGTCCGGTTTCGTCTCAATCGGCTTGTTCTTGTTGTAGCGCATTGCGACGGCAGCTTCTTCAAGATAAGCGTCCTCATGGTAAATCTCGAAGCAGTCCGTATTGATGAGCTTCTTCAGGTTTCGGTAGGCCAGCCAGTTGGTCTTCTCCGTAATCGGGATGATGAAACCAAACGGGTTATCTTCGGACCCGTAGCGTTCATTCAACTCATCAATGATGTACTGCGACTCGAATTGGTCGCTTGATACCCCTACCACGTTGAACACCTCCAAGAGGCGCTCGATATGGTCCAGCACCATTTGTGGGTTGACTGGCTCTACACGCAGACGGGTTTTTTGGGATGGGGTTGCATTCATCACCTCATCGCCCGTTTCCCGGTCAAACCATTTGGCTTGCCAGTAGGTGACGTAGTCCACGACGGCTACGATACGTTCTTTGCCATTCTCCTTCCGGTATTCCTTGTGCCCCAGGGCTAAGGCGTACCGGTCGTGCTTCCGGGACGGGTCCAGGCGAATCCAGTACTCCACAGCGGGCTCACCGGAGTCTCGCTTATGTAGGTACGTTTTTACCGGACGCCACACCTCGTCGTAGGTGAGGAACACGTTGACGGCATCCACAAACTGGGAGCCATGCTCCGCGTCCGCCGTAATCGGGTCCTCGTCGAATTCCTGGGCGAAATCCTCTTTGCCCCGGTATTTCGGGTTCATCTCCCAGACGGCCAACTGGAACATGACGCAGTTGCGGATGGTCCCATTGCGTATTTGCCGGAAGAGTTGGTAGGTCTTACCCACCTTCAGGCCGGTCGAGGTCACAAACAGCATGATGCCGTCTTTGCCAAAGCGGTTTTTTACGGCGGGCTGAATAGCTTTGTAGCACTCAGTAAACGACTTCTCCGACTCCGGGTTGTCTTCAGAGCAGTAGGCCGTCTCTTCATGGTAGTAGATGAACGTGTCTTCACCCCGCACCGTATTAGCGTTTGAGGTGTAGGCTCGCGCCTCGGCAACGTTCCCAAAGGCCAGCGATTCCTTCAGCTCGTCGTAGCAGCCATGGAGCTCTTCACAGTTGCGGATGTGGGTCTTCACCGACCGGAACAGCGAAATCGCCTGGGACTCTTTACCGGCTAAGCACTGAATGGCGATGGGCTTTGTCTTGGCCAGCTTAAAGTGCTTGTGGGGGTCCTTCCATGACAGTAGCCACCGGATGGCATAAGCAACGAAGAGGGAGGACATAAACGACTTGGAGCCGCCTCGTCCAATTAATAACAGGACCACGGTAGGGGAGGTACTGTGTGGGTCTCGACGCACAATAGCCTGGGCATATTTGCCATCACCAATGGGGTTTTGGGCGTTGGCCTCTAGCTCGGCTAATTTCGCCGTCTCCCATTCGGTCAGGGGTAGGTACTCGAAGATGCCCACCGTATTGTTAATCACCTTGAGAATCAGGCGCTGCATAGGCCAGAACTTCACGTCCGGCCCCATAACGGCGCGACAGAAATCCTTAAAGCTCGGGCAACTACCAGTGGGGAAGCGTTTACCGCCTGTATCCCCCAAGAGGTACTCCCGGACCTTCTGTTCAATAAACTCCACGGGTTATCCCATACTCATGACTTCGAGAATCTTATCGGTAGGCGAAGGCGCATTCCCGTCCGGGATACCACACATCGGCTTATTCACAGGGGACCAGCTCACAATCCAGTGCGGATTCATCTGCTCCGCAATAGCCAAATGTTCCTTGTAGAAGTCGTACTTGGCATCTTCAACCACTGGAGCTTTGTCTAGGTAGGCCTTACACCAGTTATACACATTGTGGCAGAGCGTCAGGTACTGCTCTTCCGTCGACAAATCAACACCGATGCCTACCATCACTAACCCCTGTAGCAAATCAACACTAAGACCACGACAAACAACACCGACTTGAATGCGATGTCCAGCACCCATTCAATGGTTTCATTTTCTTGGCGTGCCTTGATTCTCTCAGTTATATCAGCAATCTTGGCCACGGTGTACCTCAGAAAAAAGCCCGTCTTCGAGTAACGGGCTAAATAAGCATAGATTGAACTTCATTAAGTATACCAAAATAAAAAGACCTCACAATGGAGGTCTGGCTGAGAGAGAGGGAGAGAGTTTAATGTGGACCTTTATTAAACTACCAATCGTCGTCGGTGGCCAATGTCTTTAACGTCTTCATCATCTTCGGGTCTTCAGCCACCAGCTCAATCGCTTTAGGTAAATCTACCGGCTCCAAGGGTGCTGCAATTCCACCAAAGTCAGTGAGGATTTGGCCTTCCTGTTTCTCAACCTTGTTCAGTACCATCATGGCCGCTTCACGGTCCCAACGAACACCCATTTTCCGCAGAACCATCAGTGCCGCTAACGGGGTTTCCTGCATCTGTTTCAACAGCTTCGCCAAGTGCGCCTCCGCCTTGGTCAGGTTGTCCATCAACTTAATCTTCAGCTCAATCGGGATGGCATAACGGGTTTCGGTGTTGCTGAAATCTACCACCTTGCCATCCGCAATCATCGACCCTTCGCGCTTGGTCTGCATCAATATCGCTTCTTCGGCCTCAATGCGCTGAAGTTGCTGCGAATAAATATTCACATGCGCCTCCGCCCGCCGAATGGACTGCATCATCATGTAGATGTAGTCGTACTTGAACTCGGGCGTGTAGTGCTCAATGTCGATACCAAGGAAAGGCGACCGCTTGACCCCTGTGCGCATATTGGGATGCATCGCAGGGTCAATTTGTTTTTTAAACTTAATGGTGTGGTCATCTTTGGCATCCGCCAACGAATCCAGCACACTCATCTGTTCTTCGATGTCGGGCATACCAACTACCTTTCTTGCCATATTGTCCATTTTCGCCAGGGCCGGGATGCGCTGGTTCATGATTCCTTCGACAGACCGTTCTTCCATGGCCTGTCTTTCGTGCTCGTCCAGTGAGCGCATATAACTCAAATGGTGTTTGCAGGCACGACGACCGTCATCCAGTCGTGTGGTTACCATCGACGTGCATTTTGCGCCGCTTTTTAGCGTGAAATCGCAATAAATTAGGCTTCCGTGCGTTTTTCGGCGCTTTGCTTTGCGTTTTTGGCGATAAATTCTGTATTTTTCGACTTTTTCGCTATTTTCTTCAATTTTTCCGGGCCACCAATTCTTATGTTTCGCACAAACCCATACTTTTTGGTCTGTGTTGCGATGGGTGGCACTGCGCTTACAGGCAACCCCGGTTTTATGGTGCGTCCATTCACACGGATGCGTGGTTTTCCGTGGTCGCCCGATTGTCACGCTTAACTGCTTCCCAACGGTTGTTACTATGTTTCACGAAGACCCAGCCTCTCCAGACTTTTGGGTCACAGTCCAACATCCCATTCAGAATGTTGTAGAGGGTGCCCAGCTTGATTTGCTCCTGCTCGGCAACGTCTTTAGGCGTCATGTCCAGTCCTTTGAATCTCTTTGGAGCATAGCATACTTCATGATGTTCGGCTTAATGAACGCGTGTGTTGATTTTTTGCAGAGTTTTTTGGGGTAAACCCTCCCACCAACCCATACCCCCTCATTAGGATATGGATGAAACAGTACACATGGATGCCTCACCCACCCACCCTTGGTCGCTGGAGGGCTAGATAGCTGGCCCGTAGAGCGCGAGGTCATCACATCAGGCAGGGTTACATGGTAGCGGGT
>ERZ724505.168-NODE-168-length-42856-cov-38.283802_pt1 | contig 42856 bp, 53 predicted proteins | sample MGYA00376038_ERZ724505 | MGnify/ENA primary metagenome ERZ724505 (study PRJEB28724, sample SAMN07190884) | wastewater metagenome | isolation source: effluent of sewage treatment plant in Hong Hong | place: Hong Kong | collected 2016-03-17 ... | reverse complement strand
CTTCTTCTTCACCTTCTGGAGCAGAGTCTAGCTCAACATCAGTATCCGCTACTTCCTCACCGAGGTCAGCACCGTCTACTACTTTTTCTTCTTCGTTTTCCATAAAAAATATATGAATTAGATCTAATAAAGTTCGACCATAAACCCTAGTTTACCATTTTGATTAGTGAACTAGTGCAAGGGTACAAAGAATACCCAAGCACCAAACCGCTATCAAGATTATACTAACTCCTTGAGTACCTGGATGCTTCTCTTTCTCCTTTTTTCTTTCGAGAGAACTTTTAAAGCTACCAGATCATCAATGAGTCGATATGTTTGTCTTTCCGTCAACCGAATTGCTTTAGAGATTTCTCCAATCTCCGGAGCATACACACGCTTCGACATATATTTCTTAATGAAATTAAATGCCGCTACATGTGATGGTTGTAGAACTATTTTTTCGACTGATTTATTCATGGTTCAATTATAGTCGTATGTCAGTTAAGTGTCAAATCTCTTTGCAAGGAAAACTGTGGATAACTTATTTTTTAATTAAGTTCATCGCAGTCATTATCCCAATTCCTAAATCATAGAATCCGCTCAAACACTCCGCATAGAATTTTAACATTTCAAAATGCTCTCGTTTAGGATAATTTTTAAGAACAAATTTATATTGAGCTCGATATGCTTCAAGCTCTTGATCCAGGAGAAACTCAGAATCTTCCATGTATCTTTTCCACCAAGCTTCTGGTCCACCAGGATAAGTTGTTTGCTGTACCACATGAACAGTTTCGTGGGCTTCAACATCATCACGAAGTTTACCAATCTTCACATGCACATCTCTACCGTAGGTAAAAACAATTCCTTTATCAAAAGATGCTCCAAATTTTTTGAAAGCTTCTTCGTAGATAGGCGGAGGAGTTGTGATGATTCTGTAACTTATTCCATTGTAGATTTTTTCTTGCATATTATTTACTGATGATATCTAAACATCTGTCTTCAAGAATTACTTCCTTGATGGTTTCTTCTGAGAACCCTTCAATAGCTCCGGCCGGTGGCAACGGGTACACATTTTCTCCAGCTTTCACATCATGAGTTATTGCTGGAGCGTGAGTCATTCCAGTATCAAACGGAACTTCTTCACCGTAAATAATCTTTAACCCGTTAACCATATCGATCTTTGGAGTTTCTCCCAACAAGATCGTATTGTCCTCTAAAATTTTATATGTTATTTTCATTTTATTTGAATAAATTAGAAACCTTTAATAATATTTTTCTTAGCCAATTATAGCTATGACATTCGTAACAAACACAAGTAACTGGGCACCCTCCAAACGGTCTACATCCACATATCATTCCTCTCATTTTATTTTTTCATTATGTTAATAAATTTTTTTAACTTCCACTCTGGAAAAATAAATGAATCGTAGATGAAGGTCAACAGTCCATATTTTTTCCCTTCCGCGTTTCGCATCAACCGACCTCGAATCTGATGCAGTAGAAGTTCATTTGTATAAAGCGGTGAAATCAGCACGATGTTGTCCAGGTCCGAGATCGATACTCCTGTCGAGACACATCCTATCGTGGCAAATATCACCTGCATATCCGCGTGTTTCATCGCATTATAGCTCTCCAGGGCCTGTTTTGAGTCTCTTCCGGTAATAATCCCTGCTTTGATGCCAAACTCGTTTTCTAGGCGTTCCTGGAGCTTTAGGCACGGTTCTACATACCTCGATAGAACTATGGTTTTACCCTTCTTTTTGGCCACTGTCCGTAAAATAAGGGTATTTCGTGCAGGGTCCAGCATTATCGTTTTCTCCTGGAGATGCCGAGCTCCGGTAGTTGGATTCTTGTGGCCGGATTCTGTGAGTCCTGTAACTACGCTATCCCAATCGAATTTTGTTTCACTTTCAATGATCTCAATTTCAACCGGTACTACTCTCCCTTCTTTTTCGAGCTCCTCCCTGGAGATCTTGAAGATGACTTCCCCGAAGGTTGAGTAGATGAGGAAATCTTTTTGGTCTTTTCTTTTAAGTGTTCCAGTAACTCCAAAACGGTACCTTGAATTAATACCGTTGACGAGGGAGAACATTGTTGTAGCTGGAGCGAGATGGCACTCATCAAGGAAGACCGTGCCGAACTGTTCTTTGTACGCTTCAAGGTTCGTACTAAGCGTTTTATCAATCGCGATTGTGATGTCTCCGATATCTTTTTTCCCATTACCAATGATACCTGGTTTAATTTCTTTTCCGTTTTCATCTCTAATATATTTTTTAATATCTTCTAATAATTGCTCCATCAGTACCTTGCGGTGAACTATAATCAAAGCTCTCTGGCCAAGTTCAACGATAGCCTTCAAAATGATTACACTTTTACCGGCAGAAGTAACTGCGTGGATGATTCCTTGCCTCTTCGACTTGATGGCAGAAACCGCACCTTGTTGGTGTTCGTCTAAATCAAACTCGTTGTTAATATATTGAAGCTTCACCGGATGATCACTGTGAGAGAAGTTGTACTGGTGATGGCCAATAAACTTTTTTACCTTCATCGCTTCACCTCTCATAATTTTCAGTGTTCGATCTTTCATCTCATAGGTTTTGATTTGTTTTGGAACATTGTAAACAGAAATACCCATATTTAATTTTGAGTAGTATTCCGGATTGTCGTAGACTAATTCATCCAGTATCTCTGGAGCTACTGGTTCAGCATCTAAATCTATGTAAATTTTGTCTGAGATGATCATAATTAAAATTCTGGTAAATCTTTTTCTTGCTCTTTTGTTAAACCTCTCCAGTGTCTCATGTTCCCGGACTCATCGACCCATTCTAAATTACTAATATGGTTGTTCGCTTTGTTTAAATCTTTGTGGTTCACAATCGGATGACCGTTCACATTCTCAATAAAAACTTCTGCTACCAACCGGTGAATAAAACATTTGATATCTTTTCCTTTCTCCCGGTATAAATAAACTGTGAGATATCCTTTGTAGTGAACACAGCACTTCATGATCAGTGGTTTCTTTTTCTTGAAACTTTTAACTCGGCCGTGATTGCTCACATGGTAGTCTGGGAACTGTTCTATTTTTTTCCATACTTCTTTCATAAGGATAGCCAGGACTTGAACCTGGCCGTATGCCATTTATCCTTGTACAGTTTCCTCTGTATTAGGTGTTGATTCGTTTGTCGGAGTTGGTTCAACTTCAACAGGAGCTTCAACAACAGGAGTCTCTTCTACTGGAGCCGGAGCTGGACTCGGAGAGTCATTCTCAGCAACAGGAGGTACTTCTGGAGTTGGAGCCTCAACATGAGTGAATGGTTCCTCCAAGAAAGAACCAAGCTCATAGCGTTCCAACAAGTCTTGCACTGCAAGAATATCATCACCTACAAGTTTTACCTTTTGGCTTTGAAGCTGTTGGAAGTAATCCATAGAACCGGTAACAATTTTCCAAGGGAAGAATTTTCCGCTTATCGCATTTGTTTTTGCATACTGGATGAAAAACTTATGCAATTCACGGCCAAGTTTTTGAATCTCTTTTTTATCTTCTTTGGTAATCGCCCATGATCCTTCTGGAAGATCTGCTTTTGTTTGTGTCATACCTTTAAATATAATTAGAAAACGCTAATAATTAATCCTTCCATGTGATAGCTTTTACAGCCCACATCTGAGCTGTTTGTGCTTCTGTAATTGCTACAGAGTACAAACGCTTCGCCTCTCCAGAGATCTCACCAGATCTCAAACTATTCAAGTCGTCTATGATTTGAGCATAGTATTTCTTAATAGTTGTTACTGCGGTATCTCCGGATGGATTAAAAGTTAATCCAACAGCTTTTTCTCCGAATGTTAATTCTCTTTCTTCCATGAGATTAAAAATTATTCTACTAATCAACAATGAACGACTATTTCTTTGTTGTTTTCTTAGCAACCTTTTTTACAGGAGCTAAAGCTTTTTTCTTTGAGGCGGCGGATGCCTTGCCACCCTTTGCAGCAATCTTGGAACGAGCTTCCTTTGATAGAGCTGCGAAACCTACTTTCTTTACTTTTGCCATAAATTTATATTAATTATTTTTCAATAAATGACTGTGGTTCGACTAGTCCACCGCCAGTGAGGGAGATTATTCCCTCGATACTCCCAACCTTTGAATAGAACATTCTCCGGGCTTGCCTCCTTCGAATCCTAAACAGTAGATTGAGAGTATCGAGGGAACAATTTTTACATAAGTGTTGGATCTTCGCTTAATCGTAATGGTTCAGCTGGTGTGATGATTTCCTTTTCGATAGTTTCTTCGATACCATTCAAATCTTCAATCGATGATTCTACCTGGCCAGCAAGAACATTTGTTTTTGCTACAGCGAAAGTGTTTCTGTCTTCGGCCGATGCCTGGACTCGAAGCATTACCGGTCCAGCGTGCCAGATCTGAGCACGGCCAACTCTTCGAATGTTAAACTGCCAACCATTCTTAGAGTACAGAAGCTTCTTCATGATCAATCCGAATCTCCATCTAGTTTCAACCGGTGTTGAATAATCCATCTGTTGTCTAAACATCAAATAGTATTCGTACATCTTTCCGACAGACATGAACTGATCTAAAAATTTTTGTGGATCCTTCATGTGTTCCATCTTTGGACTAACATTCGCTCCTATAAGTGGAAGAGATTCTTTTTTAACGAAGTACGGGAGTGGCATGAATGTTCTGTTGAGAAAGTCTATGATGATGGTTGCATCATACAAGTAGACTCTGTTTTCAATCTCGACACCTTTTAATTTTTGATTTATATTTTTTGCTATTTTCATATTAATAATATTTATTTCTAATGTAGAGAAGTGTGAGATGACCAGGTTCGACTTTTGTCTGGTAAACCTCACCTTCGAACTGTACTTGTACCAATTTCTCTTCGTGCCCTACTACTTTTCCTAGCTTCACTGCGAACCCTGGATTGTTGTATTCAACCAATGCTCCGAGAGAAAAGAAAAGTGGATCGTACCGGTTCATCTTTCTCAGCCTGTCTTGAAGTATATATTTTAAACCGTTCATTACTTTCTTCATCTCTTTATACTTCTTCAACTTATCTCTTTTCTTTTTAACAGCTTCTTCGTACTCGATGTGCATCTCCTGGACACTGCGGATCATCGAGGCTGTCTTCATGAATCCAAATGTTTCTTCGTTTATAATCATATTCGTTTGAATCCCGGTTGATCCGGATATCTTATATCTTCCTGGGCAACCGACTGATTCCTTCGAAGCCCAGCATAATAAAGTATTGAACCGTCTTTTACTTTTTCGATATTCCACCCAACCATTGTTGAGTGATTCATTTCTCTTCCGAAGTTTGCGAGAGACTTAGGTTTGTATCCATTCTCTAAACAATAAGATTTATATTCTTGGTAAAGAGAACCGCTTTTAACAATATACTTTCTCTCTTCTCCTCTTGGGCATGGTTCGTAATTTGATTGCAAGAATTCGATCATCGGTGAGTTATCCATCTTAAAGATATTCATCATCTCAAAATTCTTTTCTGTCTCGTTGAAGTGGCCTTGTTCTCGAAGCATCTTGAGTCCTTCGATAGCCCAGTTCAATATTCCTGGTAGTTCTTTTGTCAGCTTGTCTTCGAGGAATAGGTCCGGGTTCGATAAGTATGTGCGGTTGAAAGGGATGATGATAAATCTTCGGTAGAGTCCAGGTGTAGTGTCATTAATTTTCGGTAGCTCGTTCACTGAGAAAATAAGTTTTGTTGTTGGATGGAATTCCAGTGGCTCCGGCCGGTACTTGATTTCAGCAGACATTTTTTCTCCAGAGATCAAACCTTTTATGATGTTCGATTCGAAATAATTTCCAGAGATCTCATCGATGAGGTTTAACTTTTTTCCGATGAGTCCAGTCAATCCAAATTGCTTGTTGAGAGAGGTGAGGTTTACGCTAGAGACATTCTGTTGGCCAACAATCTTTGCGATCATCCTGGTAAATAGAGACTTACCGTTCGCTCCGGAACCAAACAGCACGAAAGCTTTTGCTAGTGCAGTTGAACCAGTTAAACAATAGCCGGCAATCTGTTGTAATAGTTTTACTTGGTCCTCGTCATTATCCATGATATCGTTCACGAAATTTACCCACTGGCTACAAGTTGCATCCTTGTTAAAATCAACCGGTATCTGAGATGTTGAAAGATATAGAGGTGTATGAGGATGAAGCATATAGGTAGAGATATCAACCAGTGAGTTTTTAAAGTTCAAGATATTAGGGTTAGAATCTTCTTCCTCATGAGTAAAAGTTCTCCCTGGTATCGACTTGAAACAAGCTATCTTGTCGTTCACAGCAGAAATCTTTCTGTAATTTGTTAAACCATCACCTAACATCTCATTCAAAACTATCGATTGAATATCTCCGATCTGCTTAGGTGAATAGACTCCATTTTCGTACTGGTAGAAATCTCCTCTCTGTTTGTACTTCAACCAAGGATACCTCTCAGCAAGAATGAATTCGTATGTGAGGTACTTTTCTTTCTGTTGATTGTTTGTACTCTCTCGTTTTTCTTTTGTGCTTTTAGATAAAACTTTTGATGTGGCCTCAGATAAAGCGACTCTCTCTTCCGGTTCAACTATCGCTTGCATCACTTCATTGTTGTATCCGAAATCATAATTGTGTTCATAGGCACTGCGAATAGTTTTTCGGATCTCGCGAAGTCCGAGTCCGTGGAACTCATTAAAGTGCTGTGTAGTTTGCTCGAAGCTCCACCCTGCTTCTTTACAGGCATAAGATGCTACGAGTAGTGCTTTGTTTCTCATGCCTTCCGGCACGCTTCCTGGCTCTTTAGAGAGGAGCTTCTTAAACGATGGCCGTTCTAGTTTAGGATATCTTTTTTCTATTTCTAATTTTACCTCCTCATTAATCGGATTCTCTCCGTTTGTTGATGCCCAGGTATCCGGTGCTTCCTTTTTTAAAAAGTATTCTTGTATCTCAGAAAACTTGTAAACATTTTCATCATGAGCGTGAGACAAAACAACTTCGAATGGATCTTCCGGATTCTTCTGGTGTATTGTTCCAGGTACACGCAAAACTCTGGCAATATCTTTTGCTCCAGGATCTCCATCAAACTTTTTTAATATAGCTTCTTCGATGTCTCGATATAAAATTCGTAGACGGTTTTGTTGGTCCGGGTTTAAAGTATTTAAATAGATTGGCTCCGGCAACATCCAATAAACATGAAAACCATTTTTAGTTTCAACTATAAATGTTGGAACGAGTCCTTCGGCCACCATCTCCATCAAAAGATCTTGCTTGTATTGGCGAACACTTTCTTTTGTCTTGTTGACTTTATCTGGATAGTCTATATCGCAGAAAAATCCGTTTATGTTTGTGAGAGTTTCTCCAGTTCGCTTACCTCCGGTAAAGCCGTTGACTGTAAAAAAAATTCCGTATCCATCTTTCTGTCTAGCAAGATCCAGGATCTCAGAATGGATCACTGGTAGCTTGTCATTGTTGTCTGGAATATAACAAAACAGAGTGTTAGAAAACTTTTCTAAAAACTGTTTTGTTTTATTTGTTAATTTTAAATTTGATTCTTTTATTTCTAACATGGCAAGCTAAATGTTAATGGATACAGTTCTATGATTACTATTATATTCGTGTGTCAGTTTCGTGTCAAACTCTCAACAAGTAAAATCTGTGGATAACTCTAACAGTAGCAAAAAATAAATTAAAAAACCACCGGACTCGGTGGCTTTTATTCAACAATAGATATTTCAACTTGTCTCCGGCCATGCTTGATAGCTTCATCGTAGTCCGGGAACCAGATATCAAAATAATTTCCACTTCGGTATCTCTTGTTCATTCGATCATTACACTTGTATACCCTTTCATTTATCAAAACTTTGGTTCCGAATTTATACCTTCCAGGACACGCTACTCCGCCATCGTAAACATGATCTCCGTTCGCTGTGATAAACGGGGTATCATCGGTTTCAGCTTCCCTACTAGTATAAGCCGAAACACTAGCTGTGAAAGTTTCAACAGGAATATATATAGGTTCTGTTTCTTGAGCTAAAACATTTTTCTCAAACTTCACAGTATATGGGATGGATGCTAGAAGTATCATGGTGATGATTACTAAAACAAGAAGCATCCATCGTGATCGTTTTATAACTTTCATAACGAATAATTTAAGTATACCTCGCATGAAATATCTTGCAACTTTAAAAAGGTGGTTCGTCTTCATAGTTTCCAATATAAAAACCACGAGAAAAATTTATCTTGTTCATTCTCGTGGTGTTAATTTTAAATCCGCATCGACACTTATACATATTCAGATGATCAAACAAAACTAAATCATCACAACATCTAGGGCAAAATAAACCTATCAACTGCATCCAGTCTAGGTTTAAGCCAGAAGTTTTTTTATCTCCGGCAAATTGATCATTGTCTTGTATCTCTTTAAATGCCATAAATTATTCATTGAAAAAATCAAAATAGTTTTCTAGGTGATCATCTCCTGCCTCCATATCAAAACCAATCTCAGCCATCCTTTCACCGCTAATTTTAAAACTGCAATTCTTACAGTTCCAAGTATCCATCATCAAATTTCTGATGAGTCTTTTGTTATCCTTCGGGCATCGGTATCGGTTAAGATTATCCCAATTTAATTTTTCATTTTTACCTACTTCTTTAAAAGCCATATTATTTTAATTTTTTCTCAGCCTCGTAAACACGGGATCGTAATGAGCTTGACGAAAACTCGTGTTCCCGACTGTTAAAAATAACCGGAATATTTAATTCCTTCCCTGTAAAATTTTTATCCTTCCAATCTGCTCCAACAAACCTAACATCAAAAACCTCGTGGTTATTGCATAGTATTCTCAACAAGTCCTTTTCAGTTTCGTATGTGATGATCTCATCTACATACTTACAAGCTCTGAGCTGGATCATTCTCTCAGCTGTACTCTGGACCGGGCTGTGCTTGTCTTCTCGATCAACACTTGGATCAATCTGTAACCCAACAATCAAATAGTTACAGTGCTTTTTGCACTCCTCGAACATCAAATAGTGTCCGGCATGTGTTAGATCGAAAGCTCCGCAAGTAAAACCAATTCTGTATTTTGTATCCATTTTAAAATAGGTAGTTAAATAATAATGGTAGCAAATACTGTAAAGCTAAAATGAAAATCATCACTAGTGTTAGCTCTCCAACTTGCTTGAAAAACTTCTTCCAATCCTCCGGTTCCATCTTATTCATAAATGTAGATGGTAGTGAAAGATAAATCCGCAACTTCGTTGCCTCGCTTCTCAGCATCAAACTCCTTCCGACCGTTCTTGTAGAAGTTTTTTAATCTCATCTCAATGTAACCGTATGCCGGTGCATACTCTTCGAAAATGTATTCACGGGTAGAATCAACTCGTGTTGTTATACCAGAAAAGAAAATTCTGCGTTCTATAACTCGAAACTTTGTTTTAGATCCAGTGACCAGGCCAATTAAAATATTCGGCTTACCTCCGGCCAACAGTCTCTTCTTTGGTGCAAATTTCAACCACAATGGGCTGTTAAAATTAATCATAATAAAATTATAATACTATTAATGAAAAGAATCTACGACTTTAGATCTTTTTTATTTTTGTAATTCTGCTTCAAGTTCCTCAACCGGTTAACAGTGATCGGGGATCTTTTATACTTACCGGCTCGTGGATCTCCTTTTTTAAACCGGTATTTTGCTCCAGCCTTCAATAAATTTTGAAAAGTTTTATTCTCCAGGGCTTGATCTCCTTTCAGTTCCCGGTACCATGCCGGGACCGTTCCTTTCTTAACCTCCAGATCGTATGCTTCCCGGTACTCTCTTGCGGTGACTCCGTGTACTTGGACAATGTGCGATCCAACTTGTACATAATACTTGCCACAAATTAAACACTGCACTTTTTTATCATCCGGTTTACTAGCATTTTGATCTCTCCGGATCCGGTTCCATTCAACATGTTGTTGTGCATATTTTTTGTTGTTAAATTTGTTCCGGCATGTGTCACTACAATATGATCTAAAACGCTTGGCTGTGATATCACCTCCGCAAACTTTACAGTCTTTTCTAAATTCTACTTTAAACATTTTATGTGTTGAAATAAAAAATTGTAACTTTTTTCTTGATCGCTTTTTTCTTCATAATCCGATCCGATATCAGCAAGCTCATCCAGGTGGTTCAGTGCATCGATCAATTCATCGACCGGTATTTTTTCCCTTGGTACAAGTGTTAGATGGTTATATTTTCGCAACTTTTTTACCTCAAAATTTTCCCTCTGGATCATTTTTAAAAGTTCGGATACATCTATCCGGTAGATCTCTCCCTTTTTATCTCTCAATTCTATTTTATTGTCTGCATACATTGTGTTAAGTGTGTATGCTGTAGCTATTTTTTTTCCTTGTATCATGTTTTTGTTTTAATTAAATATAATAAAGATCATCGACTGCGATCTCGTTTTGTTTGATATAGGCATCGATCACTGTCTCCCATTGATTATGATCGTATAGGGCCGGATCCTGCCAACTTGGATGATTGATATCATTCTCATAATAGGAATCAAATCCCGGTCCGCTTGTGTGCCTCTCTTTGATCATCTCCGCTAGAATCTCCGGCTTCACTCTATTGTAAAAATGGATCAATTCATTCTCCGGTACATCTACAAATAATCGATCAGTAGTAAAATTGTAATAGGCCGGACTACTGATACTTTCAAACTCCATTGGCAACCCTAACTCGTTACTCAGATAATGGATATAATCTTTTGCAACATCCTCCCGGATATCTTTGATCACCTTCGGGTAAAATACATCCCAGAATTCATTCTGCTCCTCCTCCGTCATGTCATCCGGTTTATCCATCCATCCAGTCTCCGGGTTATCCTGGATATTTTTTTCATTCACAAAATTACGAAACGCAATCTCTTCCGCCTTCTCACTTGCTATACTTTCATAGAATCCCACAAACGGACCAATATATTTTTTTTCATTTTATTTTTGGTTACTTGTTTTTAATAAATTTTTTAAATCTTTAACTGCATCACTGTAGCCTTCGGCCTCAGACTTTGAGTGACTGTCATTTGCTATTCTCATTAAATACTTTGCATTTTTTTCTAACTGTTTAACTATTTTTTCCATAAAATTATTTTGTTAAAATATTAATAGCACCATCAAGCCTCCGGCTTTGCTCTATCTCCGGCAAATTTTCAAAGTCATCCGGAATCATCACGCCTGGTATAGATCCCAGGATCCGGGCTTTTGTCTTGTTGCCTCCGATAATACCGCCTAGCATCGCCATCGCTCCGATACTTTGTAATTTTTTTAGATCTCTCCGATCTCCAGTTTTTACAATTTTATACGCCTGGATGCGATCTTTTAGTGGTACGGTTTTTTCTGCATCCAGTACCTCGATCAGTTTTTGCATCACGCTTTGGAATTCGTATGCCTCCCATGTGCGGTTTAAGTATGTGATATTCACCTCTGCGATCTCCCGGCCGTTGTAAACTGCTTTTGCTTTGTGTCCCCATCTCCCGGACTTTCTCCAGCTCCAGGCTTGAAAATATAAATTTTCTGTTATTGTGTAGTGTTCCATAATTTTATAAATTAATTAATAAGCACTAACCGGCATTTTTTGTAATTTTTCGTAACCTCCGGCATTTGGTCCGGTGACTTCGTTTTGCATGTAGTCATCGCCTCCGCCATTGTTTAGATCGTAAAAATACCGCTTGCACGCCTCCGCCATCTCCTCATAAATTGCTAGATCTTTTTTACTAAAACCGGATATATCAAATTGTCTCCCCGTTTGTATTGCTCCGGCAATTCCTCCGCCTAGATAATTTTGATATGCTCCCATGATCGCGGGCTCATCCCCGGTATTAAATAGATCCGATACATCAACCTTCAAAGATCCTCCGCGGTATGATACATCCGCGGTGATGATATGATTCTCTATAAATTCCCTTGCATTAAATTTTTTCTTTTGCATTTTTTTTATTCTCCCGGGATCTAACCCGGGATATTAATTTTTTAAATAAAAGCCGTGTTACTATTAATTTTTTCTAGCATGATCGCGTCTTGTTTAAGTTGTGTTTTTAACTCTTTGATCATGCGGATGATTCGTGTATCATCAGATCCGGCATCGCTCACTATTTCTATTTTAAGTGTTTTTTCTTGCGATCCCTTCCAGTAGCCTATAACTTCGTAAGCGGTAAAACCATCAAAATATTTTGATATTGTCTCTATGGCCTCCGCGGATTCTAGCTTGTGTGTTTCGTTGTTTGATCCTATGTATATATAATATTTTTGCATATAATTTTATTAATTAATTTCTTTTAATAGTGATCCATGATCCATCCCAGGCCTCACCGTTCAAATAGGCTTGGCCGTTTTTTGTGGTGATCCTCACTCCAGAAAGGCCGTTCAACCTCTCCCGGGTGGTGTTTGTATTCCATCCGGCCAGGGTGATATTAATATTTTTGTTCCCGTCATTTTTGAAAAGTGATTCATGCTCTGCAATTTTGTTACCGTGTAAAAAATAGCCGTGATCATTCACCTCAGTATTGGCCATTTTAAAATTGTAACCATTCTCGAAAGTATCGCACGCTTGCATTGTTATTTTTCTCATATATTTTTTTTAACTAAAAATGTTAACTAGTAAGTTGATCGCCTTCTCTTGCTCTATCATTGACCAGATGATAAAAGCAACCAAAGGCCAGAAAACTATAAACCCGATCCAACCGTAAATTTTTTGCAATACATTTTTTTGATCCATAAAATTATTTTTTTTATTAATCTATTAATATATATAGTGTACTCTCATGTCATATACATGTCAATATAATATGTGGATAACTTTTGATTGACAGTATATACATGTCAATTAATTTTTATAGTTTTTTAGATCCTGGACCGGATCCAGCAACTACGGGGCCACGGGCCTATTTTAGATGGACCATGTATCATTTTTAAAATTTGGATGGCCTTAAAAGTCAATTTTGCTTGTTGTAAAAATTAAATATTGATAGAAATTTAATATTGACAACAGTTTATATAGATATGTTAGCTATGTTGTATAAATTAAATTTGTGCTAGAAATTTAATATTGACAACAGTTTATATAGATATGTTAGCTATGTTGTATTTGATAAATAGGGTTTTATTAAATAAAGTGTTATATATAAAATATTAATATAGTGATCTATTAAGATATAAAAAATATATATAAAATCTATAAAAGGTTTTAAAATCGTGTTTTACTAGTTTAATTTTTACATTCGGGCCTTTTAGCTATATAAAGTGTTGTTTATAATAAGTTAGTGAAACGAAAAACGCAAAAAGCTCTCAATTACAACATAGGCATACCAGCTATATAAACCATTGTTTAAAATAAATTTATAGTAAAAATTTAATATTGACAATGGTATATATAGCTAGATGCCTGATTGTGTAAGAATTAAATTTTTTTTAGTGTTTCATGTGAAACGGGGAACGCGAAACGGGGCTTTTTTGGTGGATCTATAGGGGCCAGTTTTACAACATGTTAAAATCTCCTTTTTTAAAAGTTTAAAAGCATAAATTTAATTTATACAACATAAAAAGGCCAGTTTTTACCCTTTCGGGGGCCGTTTCTGATGGTGTTTAGATCCTGGGCCGTCTTTTGCCGGGCCTTCTCGGTGATTCTAGGGCCTTGCATCGTGTACAACGAGGCCAGATCATGCGGAATAGTGGACCATGTCAACAATATCCGGGGCTTTGTATATAAGAATAAAGGGGGCTATTATATGTGTATATGGTAGATGATCCAACACTTTTTGAAACCAAAATCGCAACCCCCGGTACCGGGGTACATGGCACGATGGGTGTCGAGAAAAGTTCCCTGGGGGGAGCCCCTCTTGAAAATTCTTCTCGATCTCATCAGCCCTTACTTGACACCCCCCTCAATGTATTTTCTAATAATTTTCTCAATACTCCAGTTGCCAAAGATGAAAAAAATTCCGAAATTTTTCTACGAGAACCTTTTGACCCTGCCCCTAGATCCCAGCACCTAGAATATTTGGAACCAGCTATCCTGGCCAAGAAAATTTTATCCAAGACTCAGTACGATCCAAAGTTCGCTGTTGAGATGGTTTCATTTTTTCTATCCCGTGAGAAGAGCCGCGATATCGAAGAAACTTTTGTTTGGAAGAGAACCGGTGAAGTCGACACCAGGGTGAAGACGGTAGCGAATCCACCACCTATGTTTTCTGAATTTGGTAGAACGATCGGAGTGAGTGAAAAAACTTTGCTCAGTTGGGCAAAGAATCATCCGGAATTCGGAGAAGCTTACGAAGTATGCCAGGACATCATTCAAGAGTTTATGATAACCAATGGGTTGAGTGGTGATTACAGTTCACAGTTTGGTATATTCACTGCGAAAAATATTACTAAGATGAAAGATGTCCAAGTCAACAAGAATGAAAATTACGATATGAAGTCGATTCTTGATCAAATCGAAAAAGGACAATATGGAACTAATTAATAAAAACAATGCAAAAAATTTTGGACAAAATCAAACGATTACTCTGGAGCATTCCACTTTGGATCGCGAACTGGCGAAGGAAGAAGTTCCTGGAGGATACATGGACCCTGGATTACATCATGATGCACCCAGTGAAGAGGAAAGCGTTGATGAAGGAGGTGTGGCAACATCTTCTGATTTTGTGCGTATGCCTGGTTCTTATCACGGGATGGCTGTTCGAAGCGATAAAAATAGTGAAGACGAAGTAACAAAGCATGGTTTCGAGACTTATGTAATTCCTGTAGCATCCACGGATTATAAAGGCCTCGAAGCGATCGATATACGATTAGCTGACAGGGAGTGGAGAATCGAAAATCTCTACACAGTCATCAATGAAGATGGAGAGTTAGTAAAATTTAAGTTGCGACCTGCACAGCGAAAATTACTTCGCGAGATGCACTACAAAAATATTATTCTGAAAGCTCGTCAACTTGGATTCACAACTTTCATTTGTATCTTCTTGTTAGACTACGCTCTTTTCAATAAAAATAAGCAGATCGGAATCATTGGACCAACTCAAGTTGATACCGGTGTTATCTTTCGAAAGATCAAAATCGCCTGGGAGAATTTCTCTCCGGAGATTAGTAAATTTTTAGGTCTTCAAACGAAAGGTGATTCCAAAGTTGAGTATGAGTTTTCAAATGGATCTATCATGAGAGTTTCTACTTCACTTCGTTCTGGTACTTACCAAGCTGTGTTGATCACAGAGTTCGGAAAAATTTCCGCGAAGTTCCCGGAGAAGGCAGAAGAAATCATCACTGGTACACTTCCAGCTGTTCCTGCGAATGGTTTGGTATTTATCGAATCAACTGCGGAAGGAGAAGATGGAAGATATCACGAAATGGTACAGGAAGCTCTTGAGACAGTTCGTATGCACCGATTCTTAACTATCAAGGATTATAAGTTTTTCTTTTTCCCTTGGTATCAGAATCCAGCAAACAAAGTTCCTGGCGAAGTTCCAATTCCAATGGAAGTGGAAGAGTATCTTTTGAAAGCTCAACGCTTAGCAAAAGTTGTTTTCACCAGGGAGCAAAAGAACTGGTACTACCTAGAACAGAAAATTCAGAAAGGTAAAATGAAACAGGAGCACCCGACTACTCCGGATGAAGCGTTTCTAACATCTGGAAACAAACTTTTTGATGGAGCTGTTGTTGATAATCACCGCGAAACATATCAACAGGAGCCACTGGAAGTCATGGGAGATTTTCTTATCTATCGTAGATATGTGAAAGGTCACATGTACGGACTCGGAGCCGATGTTTCTCAAGGGGTAAAGAAGGACTCTTCAACAATCGCTGTTATCGACTTCACCACAGGAGAGCTTGTGTTGGTTTACAGGTCTCGAGAAATCGATCCGGTTACATTCGCACACGATATCAAGCGTGCTGCAATTATGTATGGAGGATGTATCGCGGCACCGGAAGCAAACAATGTTGGACTTACTACTTGTGTCCAGTTGAATTCGATCTACAACAATATTTATACTCAAGTCCGAGAAGATGCGACTGAGGTGAAACAAACCAATAAGCTTGGTTGGTTAACCACTTCGCTCACAAAACCTCGAATGATGTATGAGCTTTCAGAGGCACTCGCTGATGGAGAAATAATCATTTACGATGAAGGCACTCTCTCAGAAATGAAGAGAATGAATAAAGAAGATACCTTGAGTATCGTAGTAAATGAGACAACAACCCGTCACTTCGATATGGTTATTGCTTTAGCTATCGCGTACCAAATGAGAGCTTATATGAGTAGAGGTAAAGCAGATCCGGAAGATGTGGCGAAGGTCGAAACTCGCCGAGAAAATAAATTGCATCGAACTAAAAGTGCATATAGATAAAAAATTATGAACACAGCATATCAATCAAATACGAATAATGTAACAAAGCCAAAAACACTGGCTGAGTTAGTTCGTACTTATAAGAAAAATTTCCTTGAAAGGGAAATTGAAATTGTTCCTGGTTTAAAGCACAGCCAGTATGAGGTTGTGAAGCGTGTTTATTTTTACATACATAATCAATTCGAATCTGGTCCATTCGATGATAACGGTGATCCTAAGTATTTTTATGATTTAATCACTCACCGTAATGACCAGGCTACAAAAAATATTCAACTGGACACAAAAGATGTTTATATTCAGTCCGAAACCAAGGGTTCTTACATGAAATCTTGGTTGCTACGAAGAGAATATTCTCACTATTCGAAATCAACTGGTTGGGGCAAGAAATTAAATGTCATGGCCGATGATCTTCCAGACTTTGGTACAGTTGTTTGGAAAAAAGTAAAACGAAATGGCCGTACAGATGTTTCTCAAGTTGAATTAATCAACATAATGAATGATCCTTCTGCCGATACTCTAAAAGATGGCATGATGGCCGAGAGACATTTCATGACTCAATCAGATATGCGTGCGATGAAGTCATGGAACCAGGAAAAAATTGAAGATTTAATTAAATCTGGAAAAACAAGTCCGAAAGTTGCGTTCCTCGACAACCAAAAAGACCACGGTATCAGTATGTCTCGCGTAGATGAGACAACTCCGTACTATGAGATGTACGAAATATGGGGCGAGATCCCTCGCTACCTCTATGAGCAGTATCAGACAGGTGGTGTTCCACGAAAAGAAACTGTTTCTTATTTAAAGAAACCAGAAAAACCATTTGAATCGAAATCTGGTATCAGAACTTCTCCTCATTACAAGCAAGATCCAATGCCGGAGACAACTGGAAAGAAAACTAACGGAGAAAGTGTTGCGGTTGAAGATTATACTAAACAAAACAACACGGTATATGTCATGGCTATAGTCGGAGGAGTACAGGATGGCGGATTCGAATGTGTTCCATTCTGTAAAGAAGTAGATCGAGAAAAGTTTCCATACAAAGAAGTGCATTTCCGAAGGAGAAAGGGGCGATGGCTCGGAGTAGGAAACTACGAACAGTGTTTCCCTCTTATCGAGAAGGCAAATGAAATCACGAACCGATTCTTCGCATCACTTCGTATCGCATTACTTCACTTGTACCAGACTCGCGATGCTCTCCATGTAAAAAATGTCATGACAGACTTGCTAGATGGAGATATGGTGGTTTCAAAATCAGAAATCACAGCCATCCCAACCGAGATACGCGGAGTTAACGAATATAAAACCGAGATGGCAAGTATCGAGTCTCTCGCGGATAAACTTTGTAACTCATTCGAAATTGTTTCTGGAGATAAACTCCCTTCCGGTACACCGTTTAAGCTCGGAGCACAGCAATTAAAATCTGCTACAAAACTCTTCGAGTATGTACAGCAAAATGAAGGATTGTTTATTGAAGAGATCTTCAACGAATGGATGCTCGATGACTTCTGTAAATCTTTGACAAAAGAACACATACTGGACCTCTTGGATGATGCTGATGATATCCAGGTATACTACGCGGCCAAGAGAAAAATGTTCCAGTATGCGGTGATGAAGAGATACATAATGGAGTATTCCGAGTATCCTTCCCTTGAGCAGTTGACCCTTGTTGGAGATTTGGTTAAAGACCAAGTTGCCAAAGGACCGAAGCAAGTGAGGGTTGAAGAAAATGAATACGAGAATTATAAGTTCACAATCAAAGTAGTAGTAACAGGAGAGAACAGTGCCAAAGCGGAAAACTTAGAAACTCTATCAACGACAGCACAGACGATAGCCGCAAACCCTGCTGCATTACAAGATCCGAGATTTATGAAAATCATGAATCTAGTTCTTGAACAGACAGGATATTCACCACTTGAAATCAATGCAGTTAATGAAGCCCCAACTAATCCATCTCTAAACCCTGCGAACCAGGGAGGAGGCGGAGCAGATAGGTCGATGGAAGGCGGAGTTGGAACAGGAGCTGTACCCGTACCGGGAGCAGCACCGGTTAGTGCATAGATTAAAAATAAATTAGAAGAAAAATTTGATCATGAAAAAAATAGATTTAACAATAGATGAATCAAAAGCTCTCGAAAATTTCGCGAGTTCTGGCCATCAAGCGTATCCAGTGCTGAAAAAAATATTTAAGCACTACCAGGAAGATTTAGGGTCGGTAAAAAATATCGACAATAAAGGCAATATGGGATTGCAAGCACTTGCCAGACAGAACGCGTTAGAGATCGTAGAGGAAATAGCAGAGAAAATTTTCGTAGATTCTCCTCCAGTCCGGAGAGAGGGTGGCGAAAAGAAGATACCACAGTATCGTTAGTCGAAGAAAAAGAAATTAATCAATTAATATACGGGACTAAACCCTTAAAAAAGAATTAAATATGACAGAACAAAAACCGGGAGAAAACCCTCAAGAAATCAATGTAGAGAATTTAACTGCTGAGCAATTAGCAGAGATCGAAGAAAGTGAGAAGTTTATTCTCGACTTCAAAGATGAAGATTTGAATGATCCGGATAAAAGTGAGGAATTAAAAAAGCACTTGGACCGAACCAAAACAACTATTCATCAGAAAAAACACTTTCGAGAGAAGGTAACTAATCTGGAAAAAGAACTTGAGCCATTTAAAAAGCCCAAGGCTCCAGAAAAGAAACCGGATCAAAACAACCAACCTGGAAAAGAAGACGATCGAACACTGGCGGTCGAATTCCGACAAGACCATCCGGAATTGTCGAGGGAAGTTGCACTTGAGGTCATCGCCCATGCCAAGGCGTATGGCATCACACCAGAAGAAGCTTTAGCCAAACCGGTAATCAAGAGCTATATAAAAAGTGTACAAAAAGACGAAGATATAGATGAAGGATCACCACAACCGAAAGGGGGAGGCGGAAGCATCACTGGCATCGAGAAGCGTGATTGGTCTAACGCTACCGAAGCTGAGATTCAAGCCCAAAGAAATAAAATCTTAGGAGTGAGTTAAGGCAAGACCATTTATAAGGTTTTCTAATTTATTGTTAATATTATGACTGATCAAAAAACAACAACCGCTGATATAACGAATCTTAATTCGTTTTACAGCCGCGATCTTTTGTACCGTGCTCAACCATTCTTGGTGCACACAAAGTTCGCACAAGTGAAGGACATTCCAGCTGGAAGTTCTTCTGTTATCAAGTTTAAGAGGTACGCAAACTTTGCAGTTGCAACAACTGCTCTAGTCGAAGGTGTCACTCCAGTTGGTAAAAAGCTTTCAGAGACAATCGTGACTGCTACTGCTTTGCAGTACGGTGACTTTGTTACTTTGACTGACAAACTTACCATGACTACCGAAGATCCTGTTCGTATGGAAGCGAACATGATTCTTGGAGATCAAGCTGGTAATACCATCGATCAACTTTGTAGAGATGTGATGGTTGCTGGTACTAATGTGATCTACTCTGGTACTGGAAACACAGCTAACGCTGATGTTGCCGCTGGAGATGTTATCACTCTTGCTAATATCCAAACAGCAGAAGAGACTTTGAAAGTTGCCAACACTCGTTGGATGACTTCATTCGTTGATCCTGCAACTGGATACAACACCGTACCACTTCCTCCATGTTTCGTAGGTATTTGTCATGTGTACACTACAAAGACAATTCGTGCGATGACTGGCTTCACTAAAGTTGAACTTTACGCTCAACCTGGAGCTAGAATGGAAGGAGAGATCGGAAAGATCGAAAACACTCGTTTCATCGAAACAGTAAATGCGAAAGTATATACTGCGGCTGGAACTGGTTCAATCGATGTGTACGCTACTCTTATCATGGGTCAACACGCTTACGGTATCTCAAGAATCTCAGGTCACGCGATGGAAAACATCGTTAAGCCTCTTGGTTCTGCTGGTACTGCTGACCCGTTGAATCAACGCGAAACATCTGGCTGGAAGGCAACTTTCGTAGCTAAGATTTTGAACGATGACTTCATCATAAGAATCGTTCACGCACGAGTATAGTCGGTAACTATACTAGGAACTTCCGGGCTATCTGTCGAAAGGTGGCCCAGAGATTCCGAAAATTTATTCAAGATTAATTTTATTTAAAATTATGGCTGGAACTTATACAAAAACCGGACAGATCGGAGATTCTGTTCAAGGCGGATGGATAGAGCTTGGTACTATTTCTGTTAACGCGGCTTCAATCGCGGCAGCAGCTCAAGGTATTGAGACTACTCCTATCACTGGCTTGAAAGTTGGTGATCAAGTGTTCTTAAACGCTCGTGCTATGGAAGCGAAAGCTGCCCTAGTAGGAGGTAAAGCCACAGCGACTGATGAATTGTCTCTATACTTCAACAACATGTACGATGCTACAACTGCTGTTGACCTTGGAGCACTCACACTCGATGTGATGATTGTTCACCTTACATAGTCGAATATGTAGGGTAATCGATTGAAAATTATTAATAGAGACTAAACTCTTAATCTAAAAAGAATTATATATGACAAACAACGAATTTGATCCATTAGCCGCAGGTTTTACTCCAGATTCTCCAGAGGCTTATCAAGCCAATGAAGCAATCGAGAATACCAAACGCGAAGAAGAAAATATTGCCGCTGGCCTAAATCCAGATGGTAGTGTAAAGGAAACTCCGAAGGTAGTTGCTCCAGCTCCAAAAGTTGTAGCAAAACCAACGAATTCTGAACTCCAAAACAAAGTAATACCATTCGTGAAAGATGCGACTCCAAATCAACTCTCTCTCAGTGGAGAACAATTAGCTGTTAAGGAGAAACTCGCGAATGAAGAAAAGTTTGCGTTCTATCTTCCATTAGATCCTGGTGAAAAGAAAGGCGTAGTACGCCCAGTTACTATCAACGGGTATCGATGTGAAGTGCCGAAAGGTATGCAAGTTATGTTGCCTAAGTCCATCTATTTGCTTCTGGTCCAAGCTTATGATGCTGAGGCAGAGGTTTTAAATAACCACGAAAACAATCTTGCGAACGCAGATGGCGAAACTCGCAGAGCTCTCGGAATATAGTTTTTGATTCCGGATCCCCTTGCCTTTTCCCCATCGGGAGAGGCAAGACATCCGGGATTAAAAAAGTTATAATTAATTTATAAAACATTATGCAATTAACCGACATTAGAACAGATACAAGATATCTTATAAGTCCACAGTTAACATCTACAGACTATCCAGATGCTGATTTGGATCGTAATTTGAATCGTGCATATCAAAAAGTTCTCGGTTGGATTGTACCTATCCAGGGCGATTGGGAAATTGAAGGAGATATTATTTATCGAGATGTCGCAACTGGTGTAACTGACTACGAATTTCCATCAAGATTAATTCGCGTGTACAAAGGAGAAATCATGTATACGACCGATGGTTCTTTCGTGCCACTTAACTTTACAAGTGTACAAAGATACCAAGGTGCAGTTGAAGGAAATTCTTCAAGAACTTTTGATGATGTTACAAAACCAACAGCAGAATTATTTGGAAATTATATTCAAATCAGGCCAGCTGGAGAGGAGGATGTTGTGAATGGAATTAAACTTTGGGTTCAGTTAGATTTCGTAGAACTGGATGCAACGAACAATGTTCCGAATCTGATGGAACCAGTGGTGAGGGTTATCAATCTTTTGGCCGCACTCGATTACGCTATAGCAGAAGAGATGGATAAAAAAGTTTTAACATTACGAAGAGAAATTTACGGTGATCCTTCCAAGGAAAATGATAAAGGAGTAAAGGGTGAGATCGAAGCTCTGTACTCAAACCGATCTGGTGCAAGACGAGATCGTTTAATAGCTAAGAGGACCAGTTTTAGATAAATTTTATGGGAAACAATGATTGGACAAAAAGAGACGGTTCACTCTCCCTCGCTGGAATAAAATATTGGCGTGGAAACTGGACCAATGGAACATTGTACGCTCCTGGAGATGGAGTATATGTTTCGACTACAGGAAAAACTTATATATGTACTTTGGAACATACTGCGGCCACTGCTACAAATAAACCAGAAACAGATGTATGGGATACATACTGGGATATTGTCGCTTCTGGTCCAACTGGACCGACAGGATACACTGGCTACACCGGATACACTGGTCCAACAGGACCGACTGGGTATACAGGCTATACCGGTCCTCAAGGTGCTACTGGTTACACCGGATACACTGGTGCCGCTTCAACGGTAACTGGACCAACGGGCTATACCGGATACACCGGCTATACAGGATACACTGGTGCGGCAAGTACCGTTACAGGACCGACTGGATACACTGGTTATACCGGGCCTCAAGGTGCGGCAAGTACCGTTACTGGTCCAACTGGTTATACTGGCTACACAGGATACACTGGACCAGCTGGAGCCGCTTCAACAGTTACTGGTCCAACAGGGTATACAGGGTATACCGGAGCCGCTTCAACAGTTACTGGTCCAACGGGTTATACAGGGTACACTGGTTACACTGGTCCTCAAGGTGCGGCAAGTACCGTTACTGGTCCAACTGGCTATACTGGTTATACTGGATACACTGGTCCTCAAGGAGTTGCTGGTGGATCTTTAGATTGGCAAGGAGCTTGGACAACAGCAACTGGATATGTAGTCAATGATGGAGTTTCTAATAATGGATCTTCTTATGTTTGTATTTCGAATCACACTTCTGGAGCATCAACTGAACCAGGAGTAGGTGCTTCTTGGGAAACTGTTTGGGGATTAATTGCCGCTAGAGGGTCTACTGGTTATACAGGATACACTGGTTATACCGGAGCCGCTTCAACAGTTACTGGACCAACAGGATACACAGGATACACTGGTTACACTGGTCCTCAAGGAGCCGCTTCCACGGTTACTGGTCCGACTGGTTACACAGGATATACTGGATATACCGGTTATACTGGTCCAGCTGGAGCTCAAGGTCCAACAGGCTATACAGGATATACTGGGTACACTGGTGCGGCAAGTACCGTTACAGGACCGACTGGATATACAGGCTATACTGGTCCTCAAGGAGCTACAGGATACACTGGTTATACAGGATCATTTGCAAATCCAATGACAGAAAATACTTCAATAGGGTTAGATCCTGCTCTTTCTTCTGACGGGAAATACACAGGAATAACTATTACTGGAACAGCTGGAGCAACTTTAGCTTTTGGAGATCTTTGTTACTTTTCATCAGTAGACAGTCGATGGGAACTAGCTGATGCGGATGCTGCTTCAACAGCAGATAGAATGTTAGGTATCTGTGTATTAGCCGCTGCTTCTGACGGTAGTGCCACAACGATGTTGCTTTTTGGAAATATAAGAGCAGATGCAAAATTTCCTACTATGACTATAGGTTCGCCAATGTATGTGGGAGAAACAGCAGGAGCTATTCAAGTAGCAATCCCCACAGGTGCAGATAATGTAATTCGAAGAGTCGGCTTCGCCTTAACAGCGGATGAATTGTTTTTCAATCCATCACAAGATTCTCAAATAACCGTAGCCTAATATGATTAAAAAAATATACAACTTTTTCTTTCCAGATGACACTAAACTGAAAATAGAGTGCATGACTACAGTTTACAACGATAATGGAGTTATTAAAATTAACAGAAAGTTTTTTACCCTTAGAAGTATTGTCATTCATTATTGGTATGAATTATTCTTAAATCCGTTAAAAGTTATTCAAGAAATAGGAAGGTTGAGGCCTGGATTTTATCAAACTGGAGCTATTTCATTTGGGGCTACTTCAAACATTGGTAGTGATGCAAACGATCCAACTACTTTTAGTCATACTACTTCTGGTAGCAATCGAGTTTTAGTTGTGAGTGCTTCATCGTACAGGGGAGTTGGAAGTGATCCAACTTATAATGGAGTATCAATGACTTTGGGTAAAACCCAATCAAACCCTCAAGCATCTTCTTTTATTCATTACTTAGCAAATCCTTCGACTGGAGCAAATACAGTTTCTTGGGATGCTTCTTCTGGTGGTATGAATCAAATATGTGCTATTTCTTTTACTGGTGCAAATACAAGTAGCCCTTTAGGGGCAACAGATGGAGCTCAACAAACAGGAGGAGCCTCTACTTTAAGCAAGGCTATAACAACTACTTATGCAAATAGCTTCCTTGTTGACAGTTTTACAACTGAAAAAGATTCTGCTCACACCTTTGCTCCTGATGGTAGTCAAACACAAAGAATGTGGAATCAAACAAATTCTTGGATAGGAGGAGGTGCATCAACTTTGTCAACAACAACACCTGGTAGTTACACAATGGGATGGACAATGACATCTGGTTCTGGAAACCCTTTTCGTTCGGCTTTAGCTATTATTGAAATAAGAGAATTGGTGGCTTCTGGACCAGCTAACTTAAAGTCTTACAATACAAACCTTGCTGCAAATATTAAAAGTATCAATACTAACTTAATCGCAAATGTTAAAAGTCTAAATACTAATGTATAATAAAAATATATGAAATTTTCAATCGCACTTATAGCAAAAAATGAATCAAAAACTCTTCCAAGATTAATGGACTCTTTGAAAGTTTTCCAAGAAAAAGGTGGGGAGGTTCTTTTGCTAGATACTGGCTCAACCGATAATACTCCAGACATCGCAAGAAGTTTGGGGTGTATCGTACATGAGGTTGGAAATAAATTTAGAGTTACTCTCGACAAAGAAACCGCTGATGAAATAAATAAAAAGTTTGTGGTTGTAGATGAACCAGCTGTAGTTAAAGAAGGAGACTCAATGTTTGATTATTCTTCTGCAAGAAATTACATAGCACAGTTTGCTAAAAACGATATGCTCGCGACCCCCGACTGCGATGAGATTTACACTAAATTAGATTTAGACAAAATCAATGAGGAGATCGAGAATGGTGCTGATCAACTGGAATATCAATTCGTATATGCTCACGATGAAGCTGGAAACGAAATGATAAAATTCTTGCATTGTAAATTTTACAACCGCAAGAAACTTTTCTGGACTGGAATCATCCATGAGGTACTATCCGCTGTTCCTGGAGTAGAACCAAAAAGAGTAAATCTTCCGGAAGAAATAATTAAACTTGAACACTGGCAGAACCCAGAAACTAATCGCGGAGGATACCTTGTCGGACTCGCGTATGATTGTTTTAAGAATCCGGACAATGATAGAAATGCTCACTACTTCGGAAGAGAACTTTTCTACTATAACCGATTTAATTCTGCGATAGCACAATTCAAAAAACATATCGAGATGAATCGTTGGCCAACAGAGAGATCTCAGTCAATGATTTACATCGGTGAAGCATATCTTAAACTTGGAAATAAAGACGAAGCGTTCAAATATTTTTGGATGGCTTTTGACTTGGAACCAAATCGAAGAGAACCGTTAATGAAGATGGCTGAGTATTATTACGAGAGGCACATGGTAGATCAAATCCTACCGATTTTAAATGCAGTGCTGACTGTAAAAGGTGGTGATTTCTACGCGAACTACCAGCCTTACTATGAGCATCTTCCACACGAAATGATGTATTGGGCCCTTTACGAGAAACAAGCTATCTCTGCGGCCGCTATGCACTTTGATGCGTGCCTAGGATACCAACCTTTGAATCCAAAATATCTTCACGATTTTCGATGGTTCTACACTTTACCAAAAGTGAGTTTCGTTATTCCGACTTTTGGAAGGAGAGAAGGACTTGAGAGAGTTATGCAATCGATAGTAAATCTTGATTATCCTCAAGACAAAATTGAAATCATCATTGTACATGACGGTGAAACTCCTACATCTTGGGAAGTTGACTGGAGAAGCGATAACAGAATTAAAGTTGTGGCGATTCCAGAGAGAGGAGGTGTTCCAAAAGCTCTCAAAAGAGGACTTGATGAAGTAACCGGAGACTGGATTATTTACGCATCAAACGATATTGAGTTTACCCCATTATCTTTGATGACCGCTTACAAGATTGCCTTCGACAATAATAAAAAATTCGTAGCTTTTAACACTGGTTATGTTGGACCAGATGAAGGAAATATTTGCGAACACTTCTTACTCAGAAAAGATATCATAAAACAACTAGGAGGAGAGATCTTCGACACTGAGTTTCATCATGTCGGAGTAGACAATTTACTTTGGGCAAAGTTGAAAAGATTAGGACAAAACTTTAGATGTGACAAAGCTGTGGTGATTCATCATCACTGGTCACAGAATCCAGGTAGAGAAGGAACAGAGATGGATGAAACAGCGAAGATAGCATACAACGAAGAGGAAGTTCGACAGGACCGCGAACTTTTGGCTAAGAAATTATTAGAACTTAACACTCCAAGCGTATTGGAGAAACAAAAATAAAGTATGAATTTTATCGTGGAAAATTTAGACACAATTATCTTAGCAGTCGTTACCCTTGTTTTGGGGTGGGATAGACTAAGGTCCGGTTCATCATCAATTCGAAAAGAAATTGCTGAGGACTACAAAGAAAGAAATAAACAACTCGAAGATCGTTTACATGAAATAGATGAGCAGATGAAATTAACAAGTCTTCAAGTCGCGAAGCTAGAAGGCGTTGTTCATGAAAAAGATAAACATATCGAATCTCTCACTCAGATCCTTCAAGGTAGAAACCCAGAAATGGTTGCTATTTTGAAAGAAATTAGTGACTCAAATATTGAAATAAAAAAGTTTATGGAGACTATGTATAATGTTCTAAAAAGCGAAATGTCTCTACAGACCACATTACTAGTGGAAGACCAACAGAGAGCGAAGAGAATGGATGCCACTCTGACAAAAAAACTTCCTGTTTCTAAAAAGAAAAAATAATATGAGTAAATATTCACTTCAAAGTTTTAAAGTAGATAAGAAAGACTTCCTAAAAGGAACCAACGCCTATGATAATTTTCCATCTGGCGGTTTTCTTAATTCTACTGTTGGAGCGAATGTTTTTTCAAAACCAGGATTGTTAGGCAACCCTCCTCCAATTCCATCGGCCGCAACAACGACCAATCCTGGAACAGGTTTTGTTGGTTTTGCACGAGGATACAATGGATCTGGCCAGGGAACTTGTTTGGGTATGTATGTAAACTCTGCAACTAACTATGCGTACTTCACTCTGATAAGCACCTCAAACGGAATTCATGGTACAGCTCAAAGCGACACAGGGGGTAGAACTTACAACTTTTATCAATCAGATGTTGTTTGGTATAAGAGTTATTTTTATGCAAGCGGTGCTTCAACAATAGCTCAAATAAATGCTGACAACTCTGCTATTACGGCAACTTGGTTAACCTCAGTAACAGACACTCGAACTGGTATTGCAGCTGCGGTTTTAACATCGAATGTTCCGCATCCAATGTTGGTGTTTGAAGATATTCTCTACATCGCAGATGGTAGATATTTAAATAAATTAGATAACGGAGTTTACACATCTCAAGTTTTCGATGTTCCAGCTGGATACAATATCACAGCTATTGTCGAACACAGGGGAATGATATACATGTTTGCTTCACCGGTTACATTTGCGGATGGTACAGGAGGAGATCTTCCTTCACACGGTACCTCAAAACTTTACTCATGGGATGGTTTGCAAAATACATGGTTTGAAGAATACGATATCGATTACCCAGTATACTCTGCTTATGTTTGGAAGAATCGATTGTACGCTTTCACAAAGTACAATATGACCTACTGGAACGGTTCAGAATTGTACCCAATCTGGCCAATAACAAATAAGGTATACAAACACCAGATCACTTCAACTATCGACTCATTATTCTTCGCAGATGGAACTTATGTAATTCGATACGGCCGACCTCATGGTTTGCCAAGTGAGAGAAAGTTTTATAAATATTTAGAGAACTCAAATGCTGGAGTAAACTTTGCTGGTATAACAAGTTTCTACAACAAGACACTTTTGCTCAGTGAGAGAAATGCACTATCTAGCACTTACTATGTAGCAGATACTGATACTCCAACAACAGGAGCAACGACAAAAACTTTTGACTTTAACCCTCGTTTCTTGAAGAAGCCAGTTTTTGTGAGACAAATTGTAATCGAAACGGAAGCACTTGCTTCTGGCCAGAAAGTGAAGTGCGGATACATTAACGATCAAGGAACTGCTGTATACCCAACTTTCTCTTCCGGAGAATTCGATAACGCGACAACTGAGATGGCCGGAAAAAAGAGATGGACTTTCAATGTATTCACGAAAGCGGCCACAAGAGAAATCACACCAAGAATTTTAATCACTGCTGGAGTGCATGTTAAAAGTGTCGAGTATTTTTACGAAGCATCAGAAGTAAAAACAAATAAATAATATGGAGAACGAAGATGAAAAATTATTAATAGAAGAAGAAAAAATTTCATTCGATGATCTTCTTTTGATGGTGCAAAATCTCCAGGGTGAGGTAGAGGAAATGAAAGCTTCTCTCGACACTAGATCTTTCGGAAAAGAGGAATACCAGGATAAAGATATTTTGATAACGAAAGGCATAGTCTCGGTAGGGTTTCAAAATGATGTGCTGATTATCTCTGGAATCGATGACACTTACAGAATGTGGGCCGGAAATGTGGATCCAGCTTCTGCAAATTTTAGCGTAGATAAAGATGGAAACATTAACTCAGTTGGAGGAACCATCACTGGAGCTCTTTTTAGAACGGCTGCTTCCGGTGAGAGAATCGAAATCGACACAACAAATGTGAATCAGATTCGTTTCTACAATGACTCAACTTTGTTTGGAGTTATTGAAGTTGACGAAGATGCTGGAAGTGGATATCTAAAATTTGGAGCAGTGGCCGGAGGAAGCATCGAAGCCGGAATACTTGTTGATGTCGATGTCGGAGCATCTGGTTATAATGCAGTAGATATGCTTTCAAACGGTGGAGGATTTTCAACCAGTGGAAATGCTTCAACGGGAATCAATTTAATTATGGCCAAAGGTGGCGGATACTTTGGCGTTCAAACAGTTGCCACTGTCGATTATGTGATGACTGATTTATTACCAACCTCGGACCCTGGAGTTTCCGGAGCTCTTTGGAACGATTTAGGATATGTAGCAATATCACCTTAAACTTTATGGAAAATATAACAAAAGAAAAAATTCAAGAATTAGATAAAGTAGCGTTGGAAACATTAACTTCTACGAATAAGAAGTTGGTGCAAATTTCTGAGCAAGAAAAGACTTTAGCTCAATTAAAATCAGAACTTTTTGTAATAAAGCTAAAGACCGAAGGTGAGAGAAAAGGGTACATGACATTATTAAAACTCTTCAAGTCCACAGATGCCCCTGTGCAAGAAGAAAAATTATAAGATATAATCAAAACATATATGGCACCACAATACGATCCATTATCATTAACAGACTTCCTTAAATCTACGAACAGAGATTCTTCTTTAACCAGTAGAGCTAATCTTGCTGTTGAAAAAGGATTCGTAGGAAATGCTAACGAGTACCTTACTCTCTCTTCTCAAGGAAAAAATGCAGATATCAATACTAAGCTTTTGACTGCACTTAAATCAGAACCAGTAGTTACTCCTGGTTCTGTTCCAACAGCTCCAAAAACTACCCCAGCTCCCGTTAGTGGGAATGTTCCACTTGCTACCGGTGGTCCGATCTCTTCTGGAGATTTAGGCAAAAGTATGAACATGCCAGAAGCGACAAACTTTGTCGATACTTCAAAGACACCAACTCTCGATGAAAAAATAACTCAAGTTGCTGGAATGAATCTAACAGATCCAAATCAAAAAGCTATCGATGAATTAAAATCTATTATCCAGTTGAACACTGCAAAAGAAAAAGCAACTGTTAAGACTGAGATGGATGGCTACAAGGGGGATCTAAAAGATTCTATCGATTCAACAGAAACTGAGATGAAATTAAAATCTCTCTATGATGAATTTAAAGTGAAGGAAAATCTTCAACTATATTCCGATATCCAAACTAAAATTGTTGATGCACAAAATGCTCTTAACATGGGGCTTGTTTATGAGCAAGGTAGACCAGCAAGAATGAGATTCACTACCGGTTCCGAGTCAACTCTAAAACAACAAGGGTTGGCAACTATCGGTGCTCTCCAGGGAACAGCGGCCGTGATCAAGGGAAATATCGAACTCGCGAAATCTTTCGCTGATTCCACTATCGATGCAATCAATGTCGACAATGAGAGATCTTTCAAAGCTCTTAATACTCTTCTTGATTTAGCAAGCAACGAATTTATTGATCTCGATGAACGAGAGAGAAAACTTATCGATGAAAGGTTGGCCACAATCGAGACTAATGCTGCGACTTTGCAAAAGAATAAAGATGATGTTTTGGATTTCATGACAAAATACCCTAGAGCTTTTCTAAAAGGTGGTGTTACTCTTTTGGATACCAAAGAAAAAGCTTTAATGAAAATGTTGCCGGTCATGGCCGCGGATGAAAAATCTAAACTCGATGCAGAGCTTTATCAGAAATATAAAACTTCTGGTAGTGCTGATGACAAGGCAAACGAGGAACTTTACAAAGGTCAACTTCTTGCTGGTAAAAATGGAGGCATGACATACAACGAAGCTATTCTAGCTTTCGCTGATGTTCTTGATCCAAACTACATCAATGCAATTTACGGCCAAGGAAAAACAACAACTACTGGAGAAGATGCTGTCGTTGATCAATACTACAATCAGTTCTTGGATGAGACTGGAAAAGTTAAACCTGGATACACGGTTACGATAGATCCGAAGAATGGAAGACCTCTTGTGACAGAATCCAAGAAAGATGATGGTGTTAGTTTTTGGCAAAAGATAGGTAATTGGTTTAAATAATTATGACAAAACTCCGAGAAGACATTTTAGCGAAATACGGAGTCGGTAAAGCAAAAACATCGAAATCGAATATCTCCGCAGATGGAAAAGCTTTAGAACCGAATCCAACATCTCCGGCAAATCCTACCGGGGTAAAACAAGCGGAAGAAACTTCTGTCTCTTTAAGAGATTCTATTTTGTCTAAATACACTACAAAAAATGTTGACCCTAAAACAAAGAAAGTTTCTTATACTTCTATCAACGAACCAACTCCAACTGAGGTTCCTACAATTTCAAAAGATGTAAAACCAAAACCAGTCATCGATCCGAAGACTGGGAGAGATCTGTCTGGAGTCATCGCATCTCCGGAATATTTTGCAAACAAGTTAGATGTTTTTAATGAGAAAGGTAGATTCGTAGAAACGATCGAAGGACCAGATGCTTATGAGAGAGCAAAAGAAAAAGCTCTCGAAATCGGTGGCAATCTTTCTGTTCACACGAAAGGTGGATTCCTTGGCCGAGCTGCTAAAAAAGTTAAGGAAGCAGTAGTCGGAGCATTTGATAATGTAGCTGACAAAGGTGCTGATTTCATTTCTAGTTTAGGGAACTATGAAGGAGATGCAAGAAAACCAGTTGGAGTAAATGAAGACAATATCCCTGTCGATAGATACGGAACTCCTACTCAAAATTATTCTGGTTCACAAAAATTAGGAAAGTTTTTGGAAGCTGGTACAGGAACAGTTGGTGCTGTTCTCTCTCCAGTATCCGGACTCTTTGCTGGAGCAGAAGAAGTTCCAGTTTTGAAGTATCCAGCTATGGGAGTAAATTACATTTTTGGAAAACTTGGAGAAGGTGGAGGATGGGTTGGAAAAAAAGTAGTAGAAAATCTTCCTATTTCCGAGCAAGCAAAAAAAGATATCGAACCAGGAGTTGAAGAACTCTCTGCTCTTTTGGCTCAAATTGCGGCCGGTAAAGCTGGAAGTAAAGGTACAAAACTTTTGAAAGAAAAAACTGCAACCATTCGAAATGATATAAAAGTAAAACTTACTAAAGATGTTTTAGAAACAAACAATCTACCACAAACTGTTTATATCGAACCGGCTAAAATCCGAGACATTTTCCAGACCGGCAAAAAGATTTCCGAAGCGGAGCTCGATCTCGTAAAATCTCTAGGACTTGATGGAACTAAATACAAGGAAGCCATCGCGAATGGTTTGACTATCGATATTCCGGCCGAGAGAATCATCACCATCACTGATAAGCCTTACTGGGCGAAGGTCAAGGGTGTCTTTGGAGTAGATTCAACTCCAGAAGTTTTCCGTGCTGGAGACAAGGTTCCTACCGCAATAACAAAGGGTTTATTGCCAGAACCTTCTGGAAAGCCCGTAAATGCCCCCAGAATCGTTGAAAACGCAGAAACGACTCCTACATCATCTTTACCAAAAACCGCAGAATTCAAGGTTTCTGGTCCAGTTAAAACCGCTTTAGAATCCCCTATCAACTCAAAACTTATTGAGACAATCAAAGCTTTCACTCCAGAGGAGGGAGCTGCTTTCGGCCGTAGAATCATCGAGAGAATAAACGAGGAGGTTGGAACTAAAATCACGGAAGGTGCGGCCAAAGAATCTGGCATCCCGGAGAACATAAAAATTAATGAGATTGGTTCTCCAGATGGAAGACCAGCTCAATTTACTAACGGAAAGATAGAAATCTTTTTACCGGATCTTAAAAGAGATCTCCAGGCACTTGCACAAGGTAAAAGAATTATGGCTCACGGTGGAGCAAATGCAAAAGTTTACGAATTGAAAGCCGGTGAATCGATGGAAGAGCTCGCGATTAGATACACGAAAGATGTGCTGGTTCATGAATTATCTCACCAGAAGACTGTAAACATCGAAGACAATACTCAAGCTCAAATTCTTCGCCAGGACATTTTGAAAGCAAAAGCTTCGAAGGACCAGAAAGCTATCATCCAGGCAGAAACTGCGATGCAGAAATTTATGGAAACCCTCGAAACAAAAGCTCTCGCGTATGAGCGTTCTAACCGTGAAGGTTTAGAGGCAGAACTTTTTGGAAAGGGTGGCCGGAAATCAACACTTCAATCCAAAATCGATGAGTCAATATCTCCAAAATCTAAGACCGTCACCAGGACAGAAAAAGATTTACTAAAAAGTAAATTTAAGCGTGATGAAAAAACCTCGAAGGTTGCTTTTAAGTCTGGCGAAAAAGCTGGTTCAGAGGCAACCGGTAGTGTTCTAAAAGAAAAGCTAGAGCAAACAAAAGAAGGACTTAAAAAAGAGAAAGATTTAGCATTACTTAAACAGAGAATCATAGATAGATCCAAGTCTGAGAATACTATCGGTGAAATTAAATCTGGGTTCCAAAAAACATTAGAAAAAATAAATGATAAGCAAGCCACTATTTCAGAAAAAAGGCAAATACTCATCGATTACGCAGAAGCATTTTTACCATTCCGTGAAAGAGGAAAGTTTTTGAAAGCAATAAGATCTCCTGGATCCGACAAAAAATTTGGAGAAACTTTAGCTCGTATGCAAAAAGCGGCCGACACTGTAAATCGAAAAGCTTTAATGTCTGAGATTCGTGCAGAGTTGAAGGACACTAAAGTAAAATTTAAAGATAAAAAACCTAATGCAAAATTTGAATATGAAGCTCAGAAGAAATTAAATACTATCCGAGCTCTTCAAGCTGGTTTCGAACAGCAAGCAAAAAACCTCCGAGCTTCTGGAGTTAAAAATGCGAACGCTTACGAACTTGCCCAAAATGAAATCGCGAATAAAATTGCTGATTGGCAAACTTCGAATCCAGACTCTCTTATCCCGGAAGAAATTCTTAATGAAATCCAAAACCTAAAGATGGTTGGAATAGGTGATATGACAGCATCGGAACTTCGTTCTGTATTAGCTGATATCCAGAGTATAAAAGAAACCGGTAGAACCTTAAAAGATATCGAGAGATTTAATCGAGAGACAGAAGTTACCAGGGTAAAGGATGGAGTCATTGATACGATTACCGGTGGCCGTAAAAATCCAAAAGAAACTCAAGGTCTTCGAAGATCAGAAGACAAGCTTGGAACCTTCGAAAAGATTGGAGATTTCTTTACTTTGAAACATGCTGGTTTCGAAGAGATCCTGGATGCACTTTCCAGGTTTGATAAAAAATCAAAACCGTATGAGAGTTTCATCTCAGAACATTTTTCTAAAAAAGTTAGAGATTCTTTTGTTGCACAAAATACTGGTGAGATAGCTCAAATAAAAAAGATTAGTGAAGTGATCATGGAGAACTATGGTTTCAAGTCCAACAAAGAGATGGCCAAGTATCTCAACTCGATGAAAGAAAAAGTGACTCTCGATAATGTTGTGATGGAAGACGGTACAGTAAAACAAATCGTAATCACAAAAGGTGAAGCGATGAAGATGTATGAATGGGCTCAAGACGAAACTCTAGCAAAAACTTTCACCGAAGGTTTGAACTGGGGAGAAGAAGCTCAAGCAAGAGTGTTTGATCTTCTCTCTGATGCCGACAAAAAGATGGCTCAGAAAAATCTTGATTTCTACCGTGAATACTACAAAGGAATAAACGATGCCTATGTGAAGGAGTATGGTGTTGATTTACCATTCAATGAAAATTATTCTCCACTATCTCGCGATGTCGAAACTTCGATACCAGAGAATGTTTTGTTGGCCCAAGAAATGAAAGCATACGCTACAGCTAAAAATAATTCCTTGAAAGCTCGTGTAAAAAACAATATCGAACTCAAGCCAAAGGATGCCTTCTCTGTGATGGTAAATCACATCAATCAAATGGAGCACTATAAAGCTTGGAGCGAATCGATGTATGAAATGCGAAGAGTTTTTGGAGACAAACAAGTTCGCAGAACTATGGAAGATTACCACGGCAGAAAATACATTAAAGAAGTAGACAGTTTCTTAAATGATTTTGCTCGTGATGGAATCGATAAAGCGAAGACTGTTGAATGGTTAGATCAACTCCGTGTAAACACCACAACAGCTCTCCTTGGATTGAATTGGAAACAATTCCCTAAGCAGTTAACTGGTGTTACGAACTACTGGATTGAAATGCCAACAGATGCTTTCTTCTCTGGAGTTGGTGGATTCTGGAAGAGTCCACTAGAAAAATCAAAGTTCCTTTACGAAAAGTCTGCTGTACTAAGAGAGAGATTTGGTGAGGGTTACGAAAGAGATATTAAACGAGCTCTTCAAACTAACGAAGTTAAAACTCTTGCTTCTACGAAAAATTCTATCCGAGAAAAAATGTTCGTCTTCTTGAGACAAGCCGACAAGCTTACTGTTTACCAGGGAGGTTGGGCCGCTTACCGTTACAAATATATGGAACTTAAAAAAGCTGGCAAGACAAACGCGGAAGCAGAAGCTGGTGCGATTAAATATGCAGAAGATGTAACCAATCGTGTCCAGGAATCATCACAGCTCGATACTCTGTCATCCATCCAGCGTGGAGGATCTCTCTACAAAGCTTTAACAATGTTCGGTGGCCAGCCTTCGAAGTATGTCCGGTTGATGTGGAACATCGCGAGAAACTGGAAGTATGGCCGTGGAAGCAAAGCAACTCATATAAAAAGATTTCTTGTGCTATGGTTGGTAGTTCCTACAATCTACAACCTTGTATCTGAGCAGTTGAAAAAAGAAGAGAATCGAGCAACTCCAGGAGAGTTGGCTGGAAAGATTGCTCTTGGTCCATTAACTTATCCGTTGATTGTTGGCCAGATTTTTACAGCTCTTTATGATAGAGTTTCTGGTAGCCGATTCAACTTCAATATTTCTCCTACACTATCGATCTTCGATGATGCTATGAGTGGTATAGATCAATTAACAGCTGGAGATATCGATGAAGCTTTAACATACTTCCTCGATGTTGTCGGTAAAACAAGTGGAGTGCCGACTCCAATTATTACAAGACCTTTGAGGGATTCCTTAAAGGAAGATGATTCCGGGAAGGCTGGAGCATCTGCTAGTTTTTAACAAAAATTTATGAAAATACTTTTACTAAAACAAAATATAAATGAAGATGTGTTGCAGAAAGGAATCAAGCTTGTCGAAGATTATTTAGCTACGATAAAATTTCCTATTGAGTTCCACCAAAGAGTAACTGATACAGTTTTTACTAGTGTTCCTTTTGTTGGAGCAAGTAAAGATGTGGCAACCGGTTATCATATTCATCCAGGACAAATTCTGGCCGAAGAAAAAAGGTTTGGAGACTTCGATGTTGATTGCTTAATCTTTGACCCTAGTGTAATTAAACCTAATGCTCCAACAAATCCAACCGACTCCGGAGAAGTAATGCAGATCCCCTCAAATTGGTTTGCAGAATATCCAGAAGTTTTTGCTCTCTACTTCTTGCATGAGCTTGCTCACGAAAGATTTTGGGCTACTGGTAAACCAGATGTCGTTCATAGCTTCTATACCAGTCCATTCGCGAATAAGCCAAATGGTTTGATCGAATGGTATCTTTTCTTGTTGAAGGATATGATCCCGGTAGAGAAACCAAAACCAACTCCTGTTCCTCCTGGCCAGAGAGTTCTCAAGAAGGGAATGTTTGGTAGTGATGTTCAAAAACTCCAGGAAGATTTAAAATATCTTGGATACTTGGTTATAAATAATACCACTCAAAACTTCGGATCGATGACCGAAACTGCTGTTGTAAAACTTCAAAGAGAAAATGGTTTAACCGCAGATGGAATTGTTGGCCAGAAAACTTTTGCAAAAATAAAAGAGCTAAAAGAAAAACCAAAAATCATCCAAAAAAAAACTCCTAATTTTACAGTAGGAAGAAAAACTTATAAACCAGAAGCTATCGTGATTCATGTTATGGATGGAACCTTGATAGGAACTGACTCTTGGTTTGAGAATCCTTTTTCTTCGGTATCATCACATTACGGTATCGGTAAAAGTGGAGAGATCCATCAATATGTAAAAGAAGAAGATCAAGCTTGGCACGCTGGAAAAGTTATATCACCACAGTGGAGTCTCTTGAAACCTGGTGTGAATCCCAACTTGTATACTATTGGTATCGAGCACGAAGGTACCGCTAGTACAGCCTGGCCAGAAGCGATGAAAAAAGCCAGTGCAAGACTCATAAAAGAGATCTCTTTTCGATGGAGTATCCCTCTCGATCGAGAGCATGTCATCGGCCACTATCAGATCAATGGCGAAAAACCAAATTGTCCAGCTGTTAATAAATCGGTGATCGATGAGTTAATTAATCTGGCCAAGGTGATATAATAAAAAGGTCGAATTCTATTAAAAATAATAAATTAATTTTATGAACATAGATGAATTTTTAGGAATAGGAATTGTTGGTGCCTTACTCTCAGTTCTTTTTGAACTAGTGAAAGCAAAGTATCCAAGTAGCCCAAACAAATCAAAGGGCTTGATCATATTGTTATCTCTTGTTGTTGGTGGATTGTATGTCTGGGTCCGTGAGACTCCATACTTCCCAACAGTGCTTGGTGTTCTCGGTGGAGCATCAGCGGTGTACTCACTTTTCTTTAACAAGAAATAATTTGAATAAAAAAAAGCCCCGTTACTGGGGCTTTTTTAGTTCATATGGTTCTCCTTTTGCAGTATCGACAGCATAGATTTCTTTTCCTATAGTTTTAATTTTGTCATCCTCCTTCCAGCTGGTGATGATTAAGTGGCCAATAATTTTTTTGTGAAATTGTATTCGAACATCCTTGCCTACTTTCATGTTTTTTAAATCATTAAACTCATGCACAAAGATTTCGAGATTCGGTATTGGTTTTTTATCAGCACTGTACATATCAATCAAATAGTCCGGCATCACCCATCGTAAAACACGGTCAAAAAATTTATCGATGATCAAACCATACTTAGCAAAAGCGATGGCACTAATCTTATTTATCTCGCTCATGGCCAAAGCTTCCTGGTGAACGGCATCGAGTATCTCAACAAAGTTTTCTATCCTGTTTGTACGAACTTTTTCCACAGGGTTATTCACTTCTTGCCAAGCTTTTTTAAATGCTTTTACAAATTTTTGAATTTTTTTTATCATGTTCTTCGATCATTTCTTGTAAAATTTTCTCGGTTTTTACTTCCCATTCAAAATAAGAATTCTTCTCTCGGAGTTTCTCAAGCTTCTTCCTGTATTTTGTTATTAATTTAGTTGCAGCCATTTTCGTCTGTTGGTATGTAGACTCCACATCGGATACATACATTTGGATTAGCTTCTAAAGCTGTGTGAGGTTTCATCGACTCTAAACGCTCCGGCTTGATGCCTAAATGCAGTCTACGGGCATATTCAGCGATACAGGCGGCATCTGTGAGGCCATCAGCGTTAACCCTCGCACGGTCCGATCTTCGGAAATCAGCACTAGGGAAGATCCTCTTAGCAATTATCTCACTCTTTGCTTTCGTGTCTAGTTTTGCGGCCACTCCGGTGAAGAGTTTATGTTGCCACGACTTCGCGGAAACTATTTGATGTGGCATCTCAAGTCCAGCAAGAAGGCCTAAAAGAATTCCGTATCCTTTACCAGTTTGAAGTGTTGATGACAGTCCTTGTCCTGGCATCGATATCTGTTGTTCCACTATCGTGAGTCCTGGTTTGTGTTCCAATAGATATCTTTTAATTGCCTGGATATCGAAATCTTTACCAGCTATTGTTGGCATTGGAATTAAAGTGATACCGGCATCATTTAAAAATGCTAGTCCACCATTGAGCCCTGGATCGATTCCTAGTACGGTGATCATAACTATACTCCGACTTCGCGGAAGTGTTTATCTTTTTCTAATACTTTTGGATTTACTTTGAAGGCATTTTTGTGAACGCCTACCAAGAATAATCCTTCAAGAGATCGCACTCGACTAACTGCGACATACCCGTGGCCATATTCGAAAGCGTTTGAGAGATCAACTGTAGCAGAATCCAAACTCATTCCCTGGCTCTTATGAACTGTGATGGCCCAAGCTAGGCGTAACGGCAACTGAGAGATACTAGCTTTTTCATTTTTTCTTTCATCGAAAGCTTTCCATTTATTCAGTTCCGGATACACATATCCTCCATCGTTTAATTTGATTCGTGGTGTTCCTTCTTCTGTAAAACTTTCAACCGTACCGATGGAACCATTCACATACCCAGCATGGGGTTTGTTGGCCGTAAACATAACCACTGCTCCCTTTTTAAGTATCAAAGTTTCCGGAGACAAACAATTTTTCTTGAGAGTTAGAATCGCTTTTGGATCTCCGGAACTTTGCATGTGAAACTTTTTCTCTTTACCTTCCAGTGTTTGAAGTTTTTCATTGTTCATGAAATCAACATCTCTGTTGTGAGTAAAGAGACTTGTTGGGGCACTACCGGCAGAGATCCTGGAACGGATCACATTCTTTTGCTCTTCGCTCATTTCATCGAATCTCATAGCACGGAGAACCCCGGTGAAAATAGGATCTGCTTGACGGTGCTGTTCTGTTAGATAGCAAACTTTGAAGTCTGCATCCTCCCAAGCTTTTGCTTCGAAGGCGAATTTAGCGTTACCATCTTTTGATACCGGTGGAAGCTGGAAAAAATCTCCAACCATCACTACTTGTATGCCACCGAAGGCGAGCTCGTTTCGATGTATACCTTTCAAAACTTTATCCAGGTCATCGATGAAACTCGCTTCGAGCATCGATACTTCATCGAGAATAAGAACTTCTACTGGAGTAATTCTTTTCTTTGAGTATGGTCCGAATCTGATAGCATCGATATCTTCTTGCTCCAAGTTTTTCATGATACCGATACCGGACCAGGAATGGATTGTTGAGCCGTCAATATGAGAAGCAGCGATTCCAGTTGAAGCGGTGACTGCATAGCAGATACCTTCTTCATCAAGCCACTGTGTAAACATGTTTATGGTATAGGTTTTTCCAGCTCCAGGTTCTCCTGTGAGAAAAACATTTTTACCACTTTTAAGTATTTCGATCGCTTTTTGTTGAATCATGATATTCTTGTGTACACTTTTCACAGCGACTAGAGCTTGGCTTTCTAGGCCTTATCATACATTCTTTACAAGTACCAGTTGGTTCAACTCTTGAAAAAGTTCGAGTAACCGGTAACGGGTTTCTAACCCTTCTATGTATGCGTTGTTTTTTAGGATTGATTTTCATTTTAATAATCAATTAGAGCTTGTGCTGTTGAAAGTTCTTCGACTGGGGAACTTGTGTAATTACTATCTTTTTTAAATCGTGGTCCATCTACAACGACAGCCTCTCCTGGCTTCATTGAGAAAGGACAGAATCTACAAACTGAGCAAGTGAAACAAGTTTGCTCGTAACCTAGTTTCTCTTTTGCAGAAACGAAGATCTTATTTGTGATCGCGTTCTGCCATAGTTGCAACCAGATTTTAATATCTGGCTTCAACTCATCCAATACCGCCTGAGTATAAGCAAACAATTCTGCTTTCTTAAATGTGTTAGAGAGTTTATCGGCTACGAATATCTGGCATCTGATTTTCTCAACCGGTATCAGTAGAACAGCACTAACAAGGTCTTGGTAGAAACCAAGCTGGCCACGATAGTGATTGTTGTAGGGTTCGAGCTTGGCCACATCGTAGCAACTCTTAATGTCTGTGATGATTGCCCAAAGATCATTCGGATTCATCTTGCGGATTCTTTCCTGGAGTTCTTGAAGTGTCATCTGGTTTGCTTTGTAGATGGCATAAATCTTCGTGAGAGCTGGAGAGAGTTTCAAGTGATCAAGTCTTCCTTTTCGTGGAATACCATCGATAACGGTAGCGAAAATCTGTTGACTAGTAACCTCGTTGAATTCCATATTCGAATAATACGGGTGAGATTTTAAAGCTAGTGCTGTTGACTCAGCATTTTCCCAAACAGAGTTTGAAACTTGTTGCTTGTCGGCCAAAGCTTTAATTGCATCGAGAGAGGTTTGAATCGAAGCTATTTCAGCTTTCCTAGATTCAATACCTTTCACTATAGTTTTGTCGAGGTAATCAGCACGGTTGAGTTGGATATTATTTACTTCGGTTGTATACTCCATTCTCTTTTTTTCTTGAGCTGGAGTCAAACCTTTTTCTGGATCCGCTTTATCATCAATAGCTTTTATTTTTTCAAGGAAAACATTTTGCTTTTGCAAAATTTTATCATTGAGTTCGAGTTCTTTTTTAGCTATCTCATCTTTGAGATCTTTGATTTGATTCTCATACTTGAGAGCATCTTCTGGATTTATTTTGCGGTCCACTCGAATAAAGTGTTTCGCAATAAAATCATCCGGTTCAGTGACGAACGCATCAACCAATTTGCCATATACGAAGTAATCGCGTTCTGGTTCTTCGTATGTTTTATCGATAAACATATCCTTGAACAAAGTTTCACATCGAGAGAAAACTTTTAGTCCAGAGAAGGATGCAAATTTTACATCCTTGTAGTAGGAATCTTTATCGATAAGTTGTGCGGCAAGCATTACATCTTCCATTTTAAAGAGCTCTAGGGGTTGGTAATGGAGCTGGTGCCGGAGATGGATTAGCTGTCACGCTTGGAGCTGTATAAGTAGGAGCTGGGGTAACTGGAGCAACTGGTGCCACAGGAGCGACTGGTGCAACTGTTTGCTTACTTGCATTAATCTTCTCGATGATTGCTTGGATACCGGCAACTACATCATTCTGAGCTTGATTAACGAGCATCTCTGATACCTTCACAGCATCGTCACCACTCTCACAGATAGCCTCGTATGTAGCTTCGATTTTAATCCAGGATTCTGCAATCCCGTAATTTTTTGTATTAAGTGATCTTGAATAAGATCGTGTAACTTTATTTATTATCATAGTGTTTTTTTAAATTAATTTTTCACACCATAACAGATGGACAAGGGCCAGGAGATGAAAAGATTATATTGTTTCCGTACTTGCTTTCAGTTCATTGGTTTCAGATATCAAAGATATCCTATTGTATTACTTTTACTCGGTTCGGGGCACTCAAATCAATTCAACCAATCATTTTTTCTCAAGTTATTTGCTTTACCTTGAAATATTCTAACTGGTCTGCAATCTCCTAACCTTAGCCCACCTTTTAGGTGGACTATTTATAATGTTTAGAACCCGTCAAGCCCAGTTTGTGCTGGAGCTGGAGCGACACTTGGATTACTTTGCGGAGTAGCTACTGCTGCTTCACGCATAGGTCTTCGAGCTGTCTCATCATATTCAACTTTGAAATTTTGATAAGCTCTTCCTTTTGGAGTTTTTGGTTGTGCGTTACCTAGGTAACTAATGCGAACCATACAGCCAACTGGAATATCATTGAACTTGCCATCAAGCAAGGATGATCCCCAAACAGCTACACGATGACCAGCATGTGATGCTGGATCGACAACTTCTATCTCATAAAGGTTCGACTCGTTTTGACCCACCTTTGTCTTTTTTTCAAGGTAGTATCCGGTGAGAACAGGACCTAGGTAATGAGATTTATCATCTGCATTTTTAGGTTCTGGAACCCAGCGAATAAGTTCTGACATTTGTTCTGTTGCTTCTTTGAAATTCATGTTTTTTAATTCTTAATTATTTAACCATTAATAATGAAACCTTGGATCAATAAACTTTTAACCGTTTCGAATGGGCTAAGGTTTACGCGACTTCCTCTCCTTCTGCTGGAGAATCAGTAGCTTCATCAGCAACTTCTTCTTCACCTTCTGGAGCAGAGTCTAGCTCAACATCAGTATCCGCTACTTC